>ERZ773177.52-NODE-52-length-134775-cov-12.954_pt1 | contig 134775 bp, 118 predicted proteins | sample MGYA00580534_ERZ773177 | MGnify/ENA primary metagenome ERZ773177 (study PRJEB29015, sample SAMEA2737872) | human gut metagenome | biome: human gut; feature: human-associated habitat; material: faeces | place: China | collected 2012 ...
GGGTTCCACCCGCTACCCTGTATAAACAGGAGGGTTCGGAAGGGTGGAAGGGGTACAAGTGCAAATTTTATTCTTACATTAAACAACATCCCCACTAAGTTTTTACTGCCCCCTTTACATATCCGGAATCAAATGTACTTCAGGGCGTATCTGACTTACATGGTGCAGTTTCATCCACTCATTCAGATAAGTACGATGTTGTAAGAGAATATTCTGATACTTCTTCTCTATGGCTAAATTCCGCATTTCCCCACGATCATTCACCATATCATACAGTTGCTCACGATAAAGTCCTTTGTCATACAACACATATTTATAACGTGAAGTACGCAAAGCCCAACCACGGGCAATTCCTTTATCAAATGTGGTTTCAGTAACAACATAAGGTTGATGTACCTGTTGGGAGTCGGCATTTTCCACTAAGGATTTGAAAGAGACGCCATGCAGACCTTCGGGAAGAGAAACTCCCGCCCAATCGCATACAGAAGCAAAGAAATCAACGCCTTCATTAATAAGTTGGGGCATTTCTTTACCGGCATTCTTCTTGCCGGGAAGAGTAACTATCAGAGGAACATTCACAACTTCTTCGTATAGAGCCGACTTCTGATTCCAATGATGCGCTCCTACACCGTCACCATGATCACTCGTAAAAATAACCACTGTATTTTTCCACAAATCCTTTCTGTCAATGACATCAATAACTTTACCAATCTCGGCATCTACTTTTTCAACCAACCGAAAATAAAGGCTGCGATAACGCCGCCAATCATCGGGAGAATAATGACGGGTAGGATAAGCGGAATAATTCAACGTTTGCTCATAGTCGATTACATCGGCATCATAAGGATTGCGAGCAAAATTCAAAGGCAAACCGGGCCATTCATCCTGAGGAAGTTCGGGCAAATTACCGAACGGAAGATTCTGGCTGCGTGCATACTCACAAATGTTGTGAGGATTGTCAAAACCCACCACAAGAAAGAAAGGCTTGGAATGCTTCCGCTCAAGAAAAGAGACGGAAGCCTCAGCCAGTCCGTTATCATTATGCGGATAAATAGTAGAGAAGCCGAACTCTTTATCAGGCATGGAAGGGGTATGCACATGCCATTTTCCGGCATAAGCGCACTCATAACCGGCACGCTGCATCAACCAACCCAAACTGGCGGTACGCAAAGAATCGGCCATAGGCACATTGTTTCGGGAAAGTCCGATTTCGTGAGAAGTATATCCCGTAAACATGGATGCCCTGGAAGGACCGCTTAACGGAGCGGAGCAATAAGCATTTCTAAACAAGATTCCCGCCTGTGCCAAGCGATCCATATTCGGGGTATGCAAATCCGCATTCCCCATACAGCTCATGGCGGAAGCTGTTTGTTGGTCGGTTACAATATAAATAATATTCGGCAAGTCCTTCGCTCCCAGCAAGGAAGGAGTAAAGGCAGTGGCACACAACATGATATTTTTTAGCTCTACCATAACAAAGAGATTTGATTGAAGTTTATTTACGTAATAACTCTACATCGAAGCTTGCAGCATCCTTGCACGTAAAACGGAGTACCGTTTGCTTTTTATCGGCTGAAATAAGTTTGCAGTAAGGTGTTTCCGCAACTTTCCACAAGCCTTTCAATGTAACGGTTACGGGAATTTCCCCACTATCATTATCAATCCACGGACGGGAGTAGATACTCCGCTCAATCCGTTTACCGTCTTTATCAAAAGCCTCATCACTCGGACCGCGATATAAAGCCAAGTCCGGTTGGGAAACGGTCAGTAACAGTTTATCTTTATTGTCACGAATCATTACCAGACAGGAAGTATCCGCCTTTTGCAGCAAACCGTCCGAAGGAAGCGTTTGCGGAGTCTCAAACAATACATAAGAAGTGAGATTATCCGTCAGCGAACGGACAATATGGGCATTCCGGTCTTGTTGAAGAACCTTATAGGAAGGCTTTTTTGCAAATGATTTTAAGGAAGCGGCATCTGTATGGGGCAATACGGCATATTCGTAAGAAGCGCCTTGCGGAGCCTTGCCATGTTGAAGCGTCAAAGAAACCCAATCACCCGAAGTTGGCTTCGTACTGCGTTCACCCACCGTAATCTGCGGGAAATTCTTTTCATATTTGGCACTTGCCATAGAGGCTTTGGAAAGATAATACCCCACCCCGTTCGGGTCGATATAAGTCCGTCCGTCACTTTTGTAGGCATCCCAGTATTTATGGTTTTCAGGAGTGACAGCCGCCAACTGGAAAACGGTGGTCTCCGTAGGAAATTCCGCATTCGTATTTTCAATGTCCGTACCCAAACACACTATCGTGCCATCAAAGAAATGGAAGGACTTACGGGCACGATGCGAACCGTTGTACTTGTCGTGCTCATGCAGTTTCATGCCGAAATTTCCATTCAGGCGTGCCTGAGACAATCCTCCGGCAAAAGCCTCGTCAGAATAAAGCATTTCTTCCATACCGGAGAAAACATCCACATTCAGTACTTTGGCACGCAACTGTTCAAAAGGCAGATGAATGCCGGTCGCTCCCGGAATACGGTTCCAGTCAAAACCGTTCTCCTGCCAGCCGCTCGTAGCAAAAGTTACCATTTCATCGGGTTTTCCCGTTAATATCTGCATACTTCCATGCGCCAGATAACGGCCATAGAAATTGGCTGGAAGATAATGTTCGGCAGCCCACAGATAGCGGGAATGTCCACGTACTACGGCCGCCCAATTATCCCTACGTTGTACAGAAATACAACCATAGCCTAATGCAAGATTACCTTGCGGATCGGGTTCGGGACGGAATCCCTGTGCTTCAAGCAATTCCTTCATTTTCAATTCCTGCCGGGTAGAAGCCTTCGGCAGATAATCAGGAGCATCTTCATCCGGTGTGTTGGCATAAGCTACCAAACGCAGATAGGCAGCAGCCATGTCAGCATCATATTTCTGTTTGCCGTCCGGCGTACCAGCAATAGCCATAGTGGCATACTGGATAGGTATCAACTCCCCTTTGCCGTTGGGATGGCGGCCGGACATGGAAAGCGACCATTGTTTCAAGTTACAATAGAAACGCATGGTAAGCAACACATTCTTTACCGTTTCATGTGCCAGTTCGGACAACTTGAACTCAGTACCGCTCAGTAAATAAATCATACTGGTAGCCCCGTCCAAGCCTCCTACCGCATAGGCCGGATAATTGTTGCGATGATGAAAACAAGCTCCGTCTTTCTTGAAAGAGCCCGCCAGTCCCGGTGCCGGACGGCAACCGTAGTCCAGCCAGCGGGAGAAAGAACGCAGATATTGCAGTTTTTCCGGGGTATCCTCCATTATCAGAATACTGGCAATACGTCCTTGCAGTTTAGTATTGAAAGTATCTATATCGATACCCGTTTCCGTAGGTTTGGGATATACCTCGTTTGTAATGGCGTACCAATTCAGTGTGCGTTCGGCATCCTCCAACTTACCGGCCTCACGCAGTACATCCTTCATCAGGAAATAAGACACAAAGAGCCCGCGCATACTGTAACCATAATGGTGGATATTTCCCCAGCAACTGCCATATGCAACACCTTGGTCGGTAATATGGTCGTACATAGCAAGAAACTTCTGTTTCAGTTCATCCCTTACGGCAGTATCCAAAGCATTGTTGTAAGCTATGGCAATACGCTTCATCAGGTTAAAATATTCACTCATTTCCATACCCAATCGGGTAAACATATCCTTGTCCCAATTAGGTATCATGCGTTCATAAGCCTCTGCCTGACGAACCATAAAGATAGGTAAACCGGTTACTTTCCCATCCTTATAGGCAATCTTATAGAAATCAAATTTCTTACGAATACCCTCCAACTCTTTATCGGTAAATTTGGAAGGCGTATAAAGCATATCTCTGAAACGTTTCTCTATGACCCGTATTTCCTGTTTCTGCGTATCGCTCACGGGAGCCAAAGCGATATCCGGCTTCCACAAAGAATGCTCGTAAATGACAAGCCAGTGGTTGGTAGTCCCTTTATTGACGAAAGGCACTTGCACATCGGCGGTCTGTTGGCGGGCATCCACTTTGCTGGCAGGTATGATATGGTCCAGATATAACTTGCCTTCAGTATCGGGAGCAATGATACGTATTTCATTCATTCCCTCTTCCGGTGTTCCTTCCATATCACGTTCATAGCACACCCATGCCGCACGCCAACCGGTAAAATTGATTCCGAATGGGAAAGAAGTGCATTTCTTCCCGTCCTTCAAGAACTCAAATTCTATCTTTTTGTCTTGTGCCTCTTCATTGTACACCCATACAATGAAAGCGGAAAGATATGTGTCTTTCCCGGTAGAATCTTTCTTCTCGAACTTCAGGTCTTTCTTGATAGACAACACAGCACCCGGATTAAAAGTCCAGCTCAAGCTGTGCAGCCCGTCTTTATAATGTTCCTCACTGATATCCAAACGGGATTTCGTTCCCGAAATAAACGCCGGTATTTGTTGGTCTTCAAAAGAAAGCAGTTTTTCGTTTTTTACTACTTGAGCTTCCGTATGTACCGGTAACAAAGTTCCGAGGAGTACTCCTACTCCCATTGTCCATTTACTAAATTGCATCATGTTCATTCATTTAAGGTTACTATACCGTTTACAAAGAAAGCCCTCTTTCGGGAAACAAAGAGACATAAATCGTACAGAAGAGGTCTAAAAATGTCATAGTATACGGAGTACAAAGGAATGACAGGATAATAATGAAAAATGTGCATGTTGACACATTCATTCTCTTTTAATATAGAAACCGGCTAAGCTAAGGGTGAAGTTCTTCGAAAGTTTTATTTTCTTCCTGCATCGTGCGGACGGTCTCCTCCAATTCACTGATAGGTAAATCAAAATTATACCAATCATTATAACAATCGGTGACATACCATTTGCCGTCTACCAACTCGAAAACCACGCGAAGCGACGGTTCCGACTCATCGTATCCCGCTTCAAACTCTTTATGCGCCGGTTCATTACGGGTAAAGCGGGAAATATAGACTCCCCCTTCCTCTTCCGTAATCCGCCCTTCTTTCAGAGTTTCACTATCCAGCAATGCCCATTTATCGCGGGTAAAGGGAAATGTTTGCTCCGTTTCGCCATCGTCTTTCAACAGGACAATGGGAGATTTCAAAGGGAATTTGATACGGGAATACTGAAATGAAGCACTGGACGTGAATTTCTGGAGAAACGTCTTGAAATCCTCCCCGGCTGCCAGACTGTTAAAAGTCGATAGCATAAGCGCCGTACACAGACAAAAAACAAAGTAAATTGCCTTCATATAGATACGAATTATTTCGATTCAGAATGCAAATATACAACAAGTCAAGAATTTACAATGAAAAGCTGACAGGAATTTATACCTACTGTCGCTTACTCCGCAAATACTCATATCCGAAGCGGCAACGCAGGCAATCTTTCTTGTCGCAATACTCCTTCTGAAGCTGGAGCAAGGCTTGTGAATCTGCCGCTGTATAGACGGGCAACCCTGCACCGCTCCATAAGCGGGTAACATGATTATTCTCGGCTTTCAACGCTTCAAGAAAACGGGTGGCACGATCACAAAGCTCCTCATCTGCCTTATGCATTCCGTAAGCATAAAGAAAAGGAATGACGGTGTTGATGAGAATCAGATTCAAAGCATTCTCTCCCAACCGTTTTTCTTGGTGAGGAGAGGACTTTTTAAATGTAAAATGCTCTTCCCAATAAGTTGAGGTCTGTGCCGACAATATTTTCTTTACACTCTCCGGTGCTTCGGCCGCCATGACGCGTGAAAATAAAGACTGTTCTTTATGATACAGCCAGGCAAGCTGGGCCAAACGCACATGAGGGAAATTGCCGGGACGCAGGCGCAGAAAACGCCACAGACTATCGGACATGGGATCAGGCAATGTAAACTTATGCCGCAAATAATGAAATTCTTTCCGAAGTTTCTGATAGTAATCATCCTCTTGCCATTCTTCTTCCAAAAGTCCCGCCTGCCCTAAGAAGAACGCCTCTACCTGAAAAAGGCTGTCCCGATGTTTGTCCACCGCACGGAACGGCAAGTGATTGGCCCATGCTTCAAAAGCATCGCCATTCAATCCGAAGCCAAAATTACGGGCAAGAGTAATAAAGAATACGTCCTCCCAATGATTATTGCAACACTCCAAACGGGCGGCAATGGCCTGTGCTTTCTGTTCAAAACGTTCTACCTGCAAAGCCGACAGCCAAGAATGAACAGTCAGTTTCGGCAGGGAATCAAGGACGGAGTAGCAAGGAGGGTATATTTCTGCCTGTTGCAACTCATTATAACGCTGACGGACATTGTCCGGACAGTGCAATAATAGCTGAGGGACAATATCACCGTTGGCATGATGTACCTCGCAATCCGAATCGCCCACCACATGCAGGATAACATTATCATAGGCTCTATCCCGTTCGTGTCCATGACGAAACCAGTCCGATGCCCGCGTATGTAACTCGACGTTACCTACCCAAAGCGTACCGTCTATTTTTAATTTCGCGTTAAAGAAGTCGGGGCCTGCATTCATATTCGGCAAACCGGGATCTATCACTTCGACCGGCTGTCCGGAGGTCGTCTGGAGTGACATTAAAGGAAATATCTTATGCTTCCAGACGTAATGCAGCAATTGTTCCATTGTTAACAAGACGTTAATGTTGTGCGCAAATGTAAGAAAAAGATTACCTTTGCGACGTATAGTTTGTTGATAAACTGAATAAAAACCAAAGAAACAATGAAAATAGCATTAATCGGTTACGGAAAAATGGGCAAGGAGATTGAGAAAATTGCCTTGAGCCGCGGACACGAAATTGTCAGCATCATCGATATTAATAATCAGGAGGATTTTGAATCGGCCGCATTCAAGAGCGCCGACGTCGCCATAGAGTTTACCAATCCAATGGTAGCCTATAACAATTATATGAAAACTTTCAAGGCCGGCGTAAAATTAGTTTCGGGTAGTACGGGCTGGCTGGAGGAGCACGGCGAAGAGGTCAGGAAACTCTGTACCGAAGGCGGCAAAACACTGTTCTGGTCATCAAACTTCAGTTTGGGAGTAGCCATATTCTCGGCTGTCAACAAATATCTGGCAAAAATTATGAACCGTTTCCCCGCTTACGACGTAACGATGAGCGAAACGCACCACATACATAAACTGGATGCCCCAAGCGGAACTGCCATTACCCTTGCCGAGGGAATTTTGGAAAACCTCGACCGCAAAGACCGTTGGGTAAAAGGCACACTGCAAGCACCGGACGGAAGCGTATCGGGTTCTGCCGAATGTGCAACCGATGAACTGCCTGTCAGCTCCATCCGCGAAGGAGAAGTTCCGGGTATTCACTGCATCCGTTATGATTCCGAGGCAGACAGTATCACCATTACCCATGATGCCAAAAACCGCAGCGGCTTTGCCTTAGGAGCTGTATTGGCTGCAGAATATACAGCCGACAAGCAAGGATTCTTAGGTATGAGCGATTTATTCCCATTTTTAAAATAAAGTATTATGAGAAAAGCAACACGCGCCCAATGGATTAAGTTCGGCATAATTACCTTACTCTACCTTGTTTTCCTTGTTTGGGTAAAAAGTTGGTGGGGAGTGATTATTGTTCCTTTCATATTCGACATCTATATCAGTAAGAAGATACCTTGGGGGTTTTGGAAGACATCCAAGAATCCGGCAGTACGCAGCATTATGAGTTGGGTGGATGCCATTGTCTTCGCTTTAGTAGCGGTCTACTTTGTAAACATCTACATATTCCAGAACTATCAGATACCCTCATCTTCACTGGAGAAATCATTGCTGGTAGGCGACTTCCTTTACGTAAGCAAGATGAGTTACGGTCCGCGCGTGCCGAATACCCCGCTCTCCATGCCACTGGCGCAACATACACTGCCGATATTCAACACCAAATCGTACATTGAATGGCCGCAATGGAAATATAAACGTGTACCGGGTTTCGGAAAAGTAAAGCTGAACGATATTGTCGTGTTCAACTTTCCGGCAGGCGATACGGTAGCACTCAACAGGCAGCAAGAAGATTTCTACAGCCTGGCTTATAGGGAAGGACAACGTGTTTATCCCAATAAAATCAATATGGACAGCCTGACGCGTGACCAACAGCGTACCGTCTACGACCTTTACTACAATGCCGGCCGTAATCTGATCCGTACCAACCCGCAAATGTATGGTGATATTGTAGTACGTCCTGTGGACCGCCGCGAGAATTATGTAAAGCGCTGTGTCGGTTTGCCGGGAGACACCCTGCAGATAAAGGATACACAAGTGTACATCGACGGAAAAGCCATTGAGAATCCGGAAGATATGCAGCTCAACTATTTTGTGCAGACCACAGGTCCGTACATACCGGAAGATATGTTCCGCGAACTGGGCATCAGCAATGACGACCAAATACTGATGACCGATGACTTCAATTATGAGGAAGGACTTATGCAGATGGGGCTGGACCGCCGTGATGCCCAAGGCAGGCTGACCCCCGTTTATCACTTGCCTCTTACAAAAAGAATGTACGATACGCTTATCGGTAACAAAAAGCTAATCAGCCGTATTATTATGGAGCCGGAAAACCTGTCAGGACAGATGTATCCGCAAAATCTCTACACCAAGTGGACGCGAGACAACTACGGTCCTATATGGATACCGGAAAAAGGCGCTACCGTTACCTTGACCAAAGACAATTTACCGATTTACGAACGTTGTATCGTTGCCTATGAAGGCAATACACTGGAGCAAAAAACGGACGGCATCTATATCAACGGACAAAAAACGGATACCTACACTTTCAAGCTGGATTATTACTGGATGATGGGCGATAACCGCCACAATTCTCTCGATTCCCGTTATTGGGGCTTTGTACCGGAAGACCACGTGGTAGGCAAACCTATCGTCGTTTGGCTGTCGTTAGACAAGGACCGCGGCTGGTTTGACGGAAAAATCCGTTGGAACCGAATCTTCAAATGGGTACATTAATACAGTGATTAAGGGTTAGCGGTTGGTACACACCATGAGAGGAAGGAACTGGAAGATTGCAGCTACTATAACAGGAGTGATACTGATAGTGGTATTACTCCGGGGCTGTGTTGCGACTTCCTATTTAATACCTTCCTCAGGAATGGAAAATTCACTGTACCGCGGTGAACGTATCTTAGTAAACAAATGGAGCTACGGACTACGGCTTCCTTTCATGAGTTTATGGGGATATCAGCGTTGGGCAGACAAGTCTGTGCACAAGGATGATATTCTTGTATTCAATAATCCCGCCAACCTTTCACAAGCAACAATCGATCAAAGAGAAGTATTTATCAGCCGTTGCTTGGGGATACCGGGAGACACCTTGTTGGTAGATTCTCTTTTTTCCGTAATTCCTTCGGAAAAGAATGCCCCGGACCAGAAGTTCCTTTATACGTATCCACGGAAAAAGGAAAGACAGTTGGACTCCTTGCTCACCATTCTTTCCATCTGCCCCAACGTGTTGCTGGGGCAAGATACAGCAAAGAATGTACGCAGTTTCAGCAGATATGAGTATTATCTATTAGAACAGGCCTTAGGAACCAATAATTGGATAGAGCCAGCCGATACAGAAGATTCTGTTGAAGTACTGAAACCACTCATCATCCCCGGCAAAGGAAAAGCCGTGCGCGTGTACCCCTGGAATATGACACTACTACGAAATACGTTGGTATTGCATGAAAAGAAACAGGCAGAAATCAAAAATGACACATTATATATCGAAGGAAAACCTGTACAGCATTGTTACTTTACGAAAGATTACTATTGGGTTGGCGCCAATAATTCCATAAATCTGTCAGACTCTCGCTTGTTCGGTCTTGTACCGAAAGACCATATTATCGGTAAAGCAGCCGTCATATGGTTTTCTAAAGAACAAGGAACGGGGCTTTTCAATGGATATCGTTGGAATAGAATGTGGAAAAGAGTGAGGTGATTTTTTAATTTTTAATTTTTAATTCTCAATTTAAATGACTGTCTATCTTTCTTCCGCCTATCTGGCTCCGGTTGAGTATTATACAAAATTGCTGGTATATGAGCAAGTGTATATCGAACAACACGACCATTATATCAAGCAAACCTATCGTAACCGCTGCACTATTGCCGCACCGGACGGAGAACTCGCCCTTTCCATTCCCACTGTCAAACCCGACACTCTAAAATGTCCTATGCGCGACATCCGTATCTCCGACCATGGGAATTGGCGCCATCTGCATTGGAATGCCATTGAATCGGCATACAACCATACACCTTTCTTTGAATATTACAAAGATGACTTCCGTCCTTTTTATGAAAAGAAATATGAGTTTTTAGCCGATTTTAACGAAGAACTCTGCCGCCTTATCTGTTCACTGATAGATATACAACCCGTCATAGGACGTACCTCAGAATATAAAACCGAGTTCGATTCCGACGAGAAAGATTTCCGCGAGCGCATTCATCCTAAGAAAGATTTCCGTCTGGAAGATCCGGAATTCTTTCCGCAACCTTACTACCAAGTATTCCAAGAGAGGCTCGGTTTCTTGCCTAATCTCAGTATTATCGATTTACTGTTCAATATGGGACCGGAGAGCTTACTGGTGTTGCAGCAAAGTAACAGACAGAACTATCAATAACTTGACATAATTCATATAACTAACTTTTAATTAATTAACAAACTCAATCATGAAAAACTTATTCGACATTAAAAACAAAGTAATCGTCATTACAGGCGGTTGCGGTATCCTGGGGAGAAACATCGCCAACTATCTGGCCGAACAAGGAGCTAAAATCGTAGTTTTAGATCGTACGGAAGAAATTGGCAAGGAACTGGAAGCCGAACTTAACCAAAAGTCTGAAGCCTTGTTCCTCGTAACCGACGTACTGAATAAAGAAGTGCTGGAAGAAAATAAGAAAGCCATACTTGAACGCTTCGGCACTATCGACGTACTGTTGAACGCTGCAGGAGGCAATATGCCGGGTGCTACCATTGCTCCGGACAAGACCGTACTCGATCTGGATGTAGACGCATTCCGCAAAGTGGTAGATTTGAACCTTTTCGGCACAGTACTTCCTACCATGGTATTCGTAGATGTCATGGCAAAGAACAAGAAAGGCGCTATCGTTAACTTCTGTTCCGAATCGGCTCTCCGTCCGCTGACGCGTGTAGTAGGTTATGGCTCTGCCAAAGCCGCCATCGGCAACTATACCCGCTATATGGCAACCGAGTTAGCTACCAAATTCAGTCCCGAGCTCCGTGTTAATGCCATTGTTCCGGGCTTTCTGTTGACCAATCAAAACCGTGCGTTGTTGACCAATCCCGACGGCTCGTACACAGACCGTGCAAAGACCATAATCGCCCACACTCCATGCGGACGCTTTGCCGAACCGGAAGAACTCTTCGGAACCATCCACTACCTTATCAGTGATGCTTCCAGCTTCGTTACCGGAGCACTTTCAGTGGTAGACGGAGGCTTCGACGCTTTCTCCATTTAACTATAAAAGAATCAATTGTAAATCGTAAAAGTAATAAATACTATGATACTTTGTGAACAAACATGGCGTTGGTATGGTCCTAACGACCCTATCAGCTTATGGGATATCAAACAAACCGGAGCTACCGGCATCGTGAACGCCTTGCACCACATACCCAACGGCGAAGTATGGACAGTGGAAGAAATCATGAAACGAAAAGAAATGATTGAAGCCGTCGGACTGCGCTGGTCTGTCGTTGAAAGCGTACCCGTACACGAACACATCAAAACCCAAACCGGAGACTTCCAAAAATATATAGATAACTATAAGGAAAGCCTCCGCAACCTTGGCAAATGTGGTGTAAACATCGTTACCTACAACTTTATGCCCGTATTGGACTGGACTCGTACTGACCTTGCCTACGAGCTTCCCGATGGTAGCCGCGCTTTGCGTTTTGAGCGTGCCGCCTTCATTGCTTTCGACCTCTTCCTACTGAAACGTCCCGGTGCGGAAGCCGATTACACCGATGAAGAAAAGGCCAAAGCCAAAGTCCGCTTTGAACAGATGACGGAAGATGACAAGCAATTGCTTGTACGCAATATGATTGCCGGTCTGCCCGGTTCGGAAGAGAGCTTCACACTGGAACAGTTCCAGAAAGAACTGGACCGTTACAAAAACATCACTCCCGAGAAACTGCGCGCCAACCTGATTTATTTCCTCAGCGAGATTTGTCCCGTTGCCGATGAAGCCGGTGTTGAGTTGGTAATTCATCCGGACGATCCCCCCTGTTCAATTCTGGGATTGCCGCGTATCATGAGTTGCGGAGCCGACTTCCAGGCTTTGATTGACGCTGTCCCCAACAAGAGCAACGGCCTGTGCCTGTGTACCGGTTCACTGGGTGTAAGTAGCGCCAATGACTGCGCAGCCTTAATGGAACAATTTGGCGACCGCATCAACTTTGTACATCTCCGTAGTACACAACGTGATGAAGAAGGCAATTTCTATGAAGCCAACCATCTGGAGGGCAACGTTGATATGTATCACGTAATGAAGGCTTTCCTCGAACTGCAGCAACGCCGTAAAGTCTCCATTCCGATGCGTCCCGACCACGGACACCAAATGGTAGACGACTTAAAAAAGAAGACTAATCCGGGATATTCCTGCATCGGCCGTCTCAGGGGGCTGGCAGAACTAAGAGGACTGGAAATGGGTATTGCGAAATCGTTGCTATGAAACTAAAAGTTTAAAGTACTCATTACTATGCTGAAAATTCAAACTCCCAACGGTGAAAACAGAGTTTTGCTACATTCCTGTTGTGCTCCCTGTTCCTCTGCCATCATAGAATGTATGCTGTCAAACGGCATCTGCCCAACTGTGTTTTATTGTAATCCCAACATTTATCCGAAAGAGGAGTATGAAATAAGAAAACAGGAAGCCATTCGCTTTGTAACATCTCAAAACCTCGATTTCATCGATGCAGATTACAACTACACCCATTGGCGGAATACCATGCTGGGGCTGGAAGATGAACCGGAACGTGGCGGCCGTTGCCTGAAGTGCTTCACACTACGCCTGACGGAAACGGCACACTATGCTTCCGAGCATGGCTTTTCTGTTTTTACCACCACCCTTGCATCTTCGCGCTGGAAAAGCCTCGATCAGATAAACGAAGCGGGAAGACGGGCAGCCACCCTTTATCCCGGTACAATCTTTTGGGAACAGAACTGGCGAAAAGGCGGATTACAAGAACGTCGCAACCGTCTCCTCAAAGAGTATGACTTCTATAACCAACTATACTGCGGCTGCGAATTCAGCATGAAACGATTGGAACAACCTGAAGAAAATAAATAGAGAAGATTATCAATCGTAAATAAGTGTCGATAAGTAATCCTCTGCAAACATCTCGTTTGCCACTTCCAACAGATTTTCGGGGGTAAGTCGCTCAATACGCCGGAACACAGCCTCAGAGGTTTCATATTTATTATAGTGCAGGAAAGTCTTTGCCATACCGAGGGCATTGTTCTCGTTATTGTCCGAAGCTACACCTATTTGACCGATAAGCTGTTTCTTGGCAGCGGCAAGCTGGGAAGGAGTCATTCGGGTATCACGCAGACGCTTCAGTTCTTTATACACAAGACGGGTGCAAAGGCCTGTATCCTCAGGATCGCAACCGAAATAAATACAGAAGGTTCCGGTGTCGGTGTAGGAAGTCAGGTTGGACTCTACATTATAGACCAAACCGCGCCGTTCGCGCAAGGCTATATTCAATCGGCTGTTCATACCCGGACCGCCGAGAATGTTGTTCAACAAATAGAGTGCCGTACGCTTGTCCTCGTAGGCGTTGTACCCCCGGCTTCCAATCATGATATGTGCCTGATGAGTATCTTTATGCAAAACCAAATTTTTCGGAACATATAAAGGCGGAGGCGTACGACGGTTATCAACAACCACAACCGGAATATCAGCCAACAGTTTCTCTGCCCAGCGCACCACTTGCCTGAAATCCATATTACCCAAAACAAAGAACACCATATTGCCGGGATGATAAAAGCGTGAAGTAAAAGCGGCAGCATCTTCACTGCGGAATTTCTTCAACAGCTCCGGATTACCGAGGATATTACGCCCTAAAGGATGCTCGCGAAAGATTAGATCCTCAAAATCATCAAAAATCAGTTCAGAGGGATTGTCCTCATACGATTGAATTTCGTCTATAATAACCTCTGTCTCCTTCTCAATTTCCCGTTGCGGAAACGTGGAATGGAATACAATATCTGTCAATAACTCGAAAGCGCGTCCGAAGTGTTCGGTAAGAAATGCAGAATAAATTACGGTTTCTTCCTTATTAGTGTAAGCATTCAAATCACCGCCCACATTCTCCATACGGTTCAAAATATGCCATGCTTTGCGCTTCTTAGTGCCTTTAAAAATAAGGTGCTCTACAAAATGCGCCATACCCTGCTCGTTTTCGAGTTCATCACGCGTTCCGGCATCTATTGCAAAACCACAATAAGCCACCTTTGACAAAGACGGTTCGTGGATTATGCGCAATCCGTTCGGCAATGTGTGCAGATTATGGCGAGACGGTATTTCTTCTGTTAAATTCTTCATTCTTACGTTACAAACAATATGCGGGTACAAAAATACAATAAAACTTATTGCCGTTTATGGAAAATTACGGATATTTGCGGACTTATAATTCATAAATCAAAATTGAGACAATGATAGCATCCATTCAAGAGCTTTTGCAGAAAGAAGCGCAAGCCGTATTGAATATCCCCGTAACGGACGCATACGAAAAAGCGGTAGAACTCATCGTAGAACAAGTACACCGCAAAAAAGGGAAACTAGTAACTTCCGGTATGGGTAAGGCAGGGCAAATAGCTATGAATATTGCTACTACCTTCTGTTCGACCGGCATTCCTTCCGTGTTTCTCCACCCCAGTGAGGCACAGCATGGAGACTTGGGCATTCTGCAGGAGAACGATCTGTTATTGCTCATTTCCAATTCGGGCAAAACGCGTGAAATTGTCGAGTTGACACAATTGGCACATAACCTGAACCCAAAACTGAAATTTATTGTTATCACGGGAAATCCGGACAGTCCGCTGGCGCAGGAATCGGATGTATGCCTCAGCACAGGAAGTCCCAAGGAGGTCTGCACATTGGGTATGACTCCTACCACTTCTACGACGGTAATGACCGTTATAGGAGACATTCTGGTCGTGCAAACCATGCAGAAAACCGGATTTACTATTGAAGACTACTCCAAACGTCACCACGGCGGTTACCTCGGAGAAAAATCAAGATCATTATGCGTAAAGTAATCGGCATCGGAGAAACAATATTAGACATCATTTTCCGTAACGAGCAACCTTCGGCTGCCGTTCCGGGCGGTTCGGTATTCAATGGAATAGTTTCATTGAGCCGTACCGGTGTTCCTATCTGTTTCATCAGTGAGACAGGCAATGACCACGTGGGCAATATCATTCTCCAATTCATGCGCGATAACCATATTTCCACAGACCACGTTAACGTGTTTCCTGACGGGAAATCTCCCGTATCGCTTGCTTTCCTGAATGATAACAGCGACGCTGAGTATATTTTCTATAAGGATTATCCCAAACAACGGCTGGATGTCATTTACCCCAAACTGGAAGAAAACGACATTGTCATCATCGGTTCTTACTACGCATTGAATCCGGTGTTGCGCGAGAAAGTATTGGAACTGCTCGACCAAGCACACGAAAAGAAGGCTATCATTTATTACGATCCCAATTTCCGTTCTTCCCATAAGGAAGAAGCTATAAAATTAGCACCGACTATCATTGAGAATCTGGAATACGCAGACATTGTACGCGGCTCACAGGAAGACTTCTTCTATATGTACAATTTGCGTGACGCAGACAAAATATATAGAGACAAGATAAAATTCTACTGTCCCAATTTCCTGTGTACGGCAGGGGCGGAGAAAATAACGCTCCGCACTGCTTCCGTCTCCAAGGAATATGATATACCACCGCTGAAAGCCGTGAGTACCATTGGGGCGGGTGACAACTTTAATGCGGGCATCATCTACGGCTTGCTGAAATATGACATCCGCTATGACGACTTGAACACCATCAGCGAAGCCAAATGGGATGAAATTATCCGTTACGGTATGGAATTTGCCGCAGAGGTCTGCAAAAGTTACAGTAATTCGGTGTCACACGAGTTTGCGGAGAGATACAAATATTGATAAATCTCTCTAATCCGTACCTAAAAATAAATTATCATTTAAAAATTATAAAAGCTTCATACACGCTGTATAATCTGCAGCGAAAAACTATATATTTGCTGTAAACGACATTTAGAGAGTTTACTAATTATGTATAAGAGTCTGTTGAACTTGCTTGCTCTGGCAGTGTTGCTTCCTTCTTGTAGCGGCACAGCTCCACATATATCCATTGTATGCGAAGAAAACAATGTAGGGAACTGTATCGTTAAATGGGAAATGGTTCCCCTCATCAAAGGGAATGTGAAAGTATATGCTTCGACCGACCCCGATTTCATTCCGGAAGATACCCCTGTTGCCCTCGCCAATATCTCGGACCTGAAAATGACCATTATCACAAACGACCCTACCAAACGTTACTATTATACCCTTTTGTTTGGGGATAAATATCGTGTAAAGATTGCCACGCGTAATGTCAACATCCCCGGCATACAAAACTTCCGGGATTTAGGCGGTTATCCCTCCTATTCTACCAAAAAACAGACGCGTTGGGGAATGATTTACCGCTCGGCGGAAATAGACAGTCTTGAATGTTCCTCACGCAGGGAACTCAAAAATCTCGGAATCAAAACACTTATTGACTTGCGGGCTTCCTCGGAAATAGACAGGCAGTCCCCGCTACAGAAAGGGTTCAATGTCGTACATATTCCGCTTGCTACCGGAGATATGGAAGATATACTGAAAGGCATACGGGAAGAAAAGATAAAATGTGATACCGTCTATCGTATGGTAGAACGGATGAACCGAGCTTTGATAAACAAATACACAAAAGAATACCGGCAGATATTCGACATCTTATTGGACAAGAACAGCTATCCGGTAGTTATCCACTGTTCTTCCGGCAAAGGGCGTACAGGCATCGTTTCCGCATTGGTGCTTGCCTCGCTGGGAGTCAACGAGGACATAATCATGGAAGACTACCGGCTGAGTAATGACTATTTCAACATTCCAAGCGCCTCTAAATACGCCTATCAGCTACCCACACGCTCACAAGAAGCTATCACTACCCTGTTCTCGGCTCGTGAGGACTTCCTGAATGCCGCCAAAGATGAAGCGGAGCGAAAATATGGTGACATTGACACCTACCTGCGAAAAGGCATCGGCTTGAGCAAAGACGAAATAAAGAGGTTACGGAGTATTTTGCTCAGTGATTAGTGATTAATCACCAAAAAACTCTTATCTTTGCACCCGAATATAAAGATATACAAAGATTTAATGAAGACATTTGAAGAGCTCGGTGTGTCGCCGGAGATACGCCGCGCCATTGAAGAAATGGGATATGCGTGTCCCATGCCGGTACAAGAGGAAGTAATCCCTTACCTTTTGGGAGAAAATAATGATGTAGTAGCACTGGCACAAACAGGAACAGGAAAGACCGCAGCGTTCGGTCTGCCGCTTATACAGCAAATTAACGTAAACAATAGAATTCCCCAATCACTCATTCTCTGCCCTACCCGCGAACTTTGTTTGCAGATTGCCGGTGACTTGAATGATTATTCTAAATACATCGACGGCTTGCGAGTACTGCCTGTATACGGCGGTTCGTCCATCGAGAGCCAGATACGCGCCCTGAAACGGGGAGTACACATCATCGTGGCTACTCCCGGACGCTTGCTCGACCTTATGGAGCGCAAAACCGTCTCCCTTTCCACCATACAGAATGTAGTTATGGACGAAGCGGACGAGATGCTGAACATGGGATTCACGGACAGCATCAACGCCATTCTGGCAGATGTGCCTCAAGAGCGTAACACGTTACTGTTCTCCGCTACTATGAGCCCTGAAATTGCACGTATCTCCAAGAAATATCTGCACAACGCAAAGGAAATCACTATCGGACGCAAGAATGAGGGCACAAACAATGTGAAACACGTGGTTTTCACCGTTCACGCCAAAGATAAATACGCCGCTCTGAAGCGTATTGTAGACTATTATCCGCAGATATACGGCATCATTTTCTGCCGTACCCGCAAGGAAACACAGGAAATTGCCGACAAGCTGATGCAGGAAGGTTACAATGCCGATGCCTTGCACGGCGAACTGAGCCAGGCGCAACGCGATGCCGTCATGCAGAAGTTCCGCATACGCAACCTGCAACTGTTGGTAGCCACCGATGTTGCCGCACGCGGCTTGGACGTCGACGATCTTACCCATGTAATCAATTACGGCTTGCCTGATGATACGGAGAGCTACACACATCGCAGCGGGCGTACGGGACGCGCCGGAAAAACAGGTACATCCATCGCCATCATCAACTTGCGTGAAAAAGGGAAAATGCGTGAAATAGAACGTATTATCAGCAAGAAATTCATCCAGGGAGAAATGCCTACCGGTAAACAAATCTGCGAGAAACAGCTGTTGAAGGTTATTGACGAGCTTGAGAAAGTAAAAGTAAATGAGGATGAAATTTGTGATTTCATGCCCGACATTTACCGCAAACTGGACTGGCTGAGCAAAGAAGACCTGATTAAACGTATGGTTTCCCTCGAATTCAACCGTTTCCTGGACTACTATCGCGACCGTGAGGAAATAGAGATTGCCACCGGCAGCGAACGCAGCGCAAAAGGCGGCGAACGCAGTAACAGTACCCGTCAGGCAGCACCGGGTTTTAAACGCCTGTTTATCAATCTCGGCAAAATGGACAATTTCTTCCCGAATGAACTTATCAGTCTCCTGAACAGTAACACTCGCGGGCGTGTTGAGCTGGGCCGTATCGACCTGATGCAGAAATTCTCTTTTTTTGAAGTGGAAGAAAAAGAAGCCAACAACGTTGTGAAAGCCTTAAACCGCGCCAACTGGAACGGTCGTAAAGTTTCCGTAGAAATTGCAGGGGAAGAAGGAAAGGATACCCCCAAAGGAAAACGCAGAACCGAAGGCGGCAATTATGGCAAAAAGGAGTTTGACGGCAAAAAACGCAGTTACAAGGACGACCGCCGCAGCGAATCTGCCGGCAAGCGCAAGGACAAAACCGAATATGCCGCTACCGACAAGAAGAAGGACAAGCCCAGTCGTGAAGAACGCGGTTACACCAAAGCACGCGGTAAAAAAGACGATTGGAAACAGTTCTTCCAAGGCAATAATGAGTTTAAAGATTCAGAACCCGACTTCAGCGAAGAGGGCTGGGCAAGACGGACACCTAAAAAGAAATAAATAAGTGGCGTGAATAAAGTCAATGGTTTTTTATACGGGCTATTATCTTCCGCGAGCTTCGGATTGATTCCGTTGTTCACGATTCCTGCCATGCAGCAAGGAATGGATTTCTGGTCTATCCTATTATACCGTTTTCTTTTTGCTATGCTGGCATTGGCAGGCATATTGCTGCTCGACAAACAATCTTTCCGCATACGCCGTAAGGAGATACTGCCGCTTCTGTTGCTGGCATGCCTTTACGACAGCTCCGCCGTATTCCTCTTTTGGGGATATCAGTTCATGTCGAGCGGTGTGGCTACCACCCTTCATTTTATGTATCCGGTGCTGACCACGCTCATCATGATGATTTTCTTCCATGAGAAAAAATCCTTGTGGCGTATGGCGGCTATTGCGCTTGCAATAGCCGGTGTATTCTTTCTATCCGGCGGAGATAGTACGGGAAGTATCACTTGGCTCGGCATATTCATTGTTTTGCTCTCTGCGCTGGGATATGCTCTCTATTTGGTAGCTGTAAGCCAGTTGAAGAATCTTGAAATGAAAGGGCTTAAAATGACGTTTTATGTCTTTTTATTCGGCGGCATCCTGCTATTCACAGGGACAGAAGCTTCCGGCATAGGATTGCAGGCTATTCCGGACCGCACCACATTAGGCAACCTGGTGATGCTGGCATTAGTGCCTACCGTAATATCCAATCTCGCACTGGTACGCGCCATCAAAAACATAGGCTCCACACTGACATCCGTATTGGGAGCTATGGAGCCTGTAACAGCGGTATGCGTCGGCATTACCATTTTTGGAGAACCGCTTACCCGAAGCATAGCGCTGGGTATTCTGCTCATTATCTCAGCCGTAACCGTCATTATTCTAAAAAGGTGATAAGCGAAACGATAAAATTATAGGGTGATAAAACGATGTATCATCACCTTATCACCCTACCAACTTACTACTTTATCCCCTACTTTGTACAGCTCTTAGTGCTGAAAGCAACAAGCATCCAAACCATTTTTTCCTGCTCTTTCAGGTAACCGGTCATTAAGTCGGCGGTGGCGTCATCACCGGCTTCACTGGCCAGTTCAATTACTTTTCTTTCTTCACCGATAAGATAACTATAGGTCTCGAGGATATGGTCAACAGCCTCACCGCCACAAGTAATACCGGAAATTTCTTTTACCTTGGCAGCCTTGAGATATTCGCTGAATTTGTTTTCGGGTGTACCGCCTAACATCAGGATACGTTCTGCAATTTCATCCACTTTCTCTGCGGCATCATTGTACATGTCTTCAAACTTGCTGTGCAGCACAAAGAATCCATGTCCTTTAATATCCCAGTGGAAACCGCGTAAGTTGGTATAATGTACCTGAAAGTCTGCCAATAACTGATGTAATGCTGATACAACGTTGGCAACTTTCTTTTCATTCAAATGTAAGTAATCTAAAGTCTTCATAATCTTTCTATTTTAAAAATTCATACTATTTTTCTTTGTTTCTGTTGCAAAGATAATCGGCAAATAAATGCTTGTCAAACAGATAATTTCTATCTTTGCATAGAACGATTCTATATATAATATCCAAAAGCCCTGTTTACTATGACTTTACAACAACTGGAATACATACTTGCTGTCAATCAATTCCGTCATTTTGCCAAAGCTGCTGAATATTGTCGGGTTACACAACCCACTTTGAGCGCCATGATTCAAAAACTGGAAGAAGAACTGGACACTAAGATTTTTGACCGCAGCCAGCAACCTGTATGCCCTACTCCTATCGGTGTTCACATCATAGAACAAGCTCAAAATGTGTTAGTTCAAGCAAATCGTATAAAAAACATTATAGAAGAAGAAAAGCATTCACTCTGCGGAATTTTCAAACTGGGCATACTTCCCACCATAGCTCCCTATCTACTGCCACGTTTCTTCCCACAACTAATGAAGAAATATCCGCAGCTCGACATCAGAGTGGTTGAGATGAAAACAAACGATATCAAAAAGGCTTTGCAAACGGGAGACATAGATGCCGGAATCGTAGCCAGTCTGGCAGGAATGGAAGAATTCCAACAGACACCGCTATTCTACGAACAGTTCTACGCCTATATTGCACGAGAGAACCGTCTTTTCAGCAATGAAGTTATACGAACCTCGGACTTAACGGGAGAACAACTTTGGCTGCTGGATGAAGGGCACTGTTTTCGAGACCAGCTGGAGCGTTTCTGCCAGCTGAAAGCAGCCCGCGCCAGTCAGTTAGCCTACCATCTGGGCAGTATGGAAACCTTTATGCGTATGGTAGAAAGCGGTAAGGGCATCACTTTCATCCCTGAACTGGCCGTTTTGCAACTGGACGGCATGCAGAAAGAGCTGGTACGTCCTTTTGCCATCCCCTGTCCTACCCGGCAAATTATCATGCTGACTAACCAAAGTTTTATCCGCAACACACTCTTAAAAACAATCACCCAAGAGATAACAGCTGCAGTACCTAAGGGAATGCTCTCTCTGAAAGCAGCTCAGGTACTCGTATAGATTTTGTCTATCGGAGCATAAAACTTTTCAATCGGATTTTTTGTTCTACCGAGAAAAAATGCTATATTTTTACATCGGTAAAACAAAAAACTAAACCTTTTAAAAAGTATAATTATGGAACCGATTATCAACTCTCAACTCCCTGAATTCAAAGTTCAGGCTTTCCAAAACGGAAGTTTCAAAACAGTAACTAACGAAGATGTAAAAGGCAAATGGGCCATTTTCTTCTTCTATCCGGCAGATTTTACGTTTGTATGTCCTACCGAACTGGTGGATATTGCAGAAAAATACGACCAGTTCCAAGCCATGGGCGTAGAGGTCTATTCCGTAAGTACAGACTCTCACTTTGTACATAAAGCATGGCATGATGCTTCCGAAAGCATCCGCAAGATTAAATACCCGATGTTGGCAGACCCGACAGGTACATTAAGCCGCGCATTCGGTGTGATGATTGAAGAAGAAGGTATGGCTTATCGCGGTACATTCCTTGTAAATCCTGAAGGTAAAATCAAGATTGCCGAGATTCAGGACAACAACATCGGGCGTAATGCGGACGAACTGCTGCGTAAAGTGGAAGCTGCGCAATTCGTAGCCACTCACGACGGTGAAGTTTGTCCCGCCAAATGGAAGAAAGGCAGTGCGACTTTGAAGCCAAGCATCGATTTGGTCGGTAAGATTTAATCGTACCCCCATACGACGCATATTGTTATGTAAAGACTATCTCTATTTCTTCCTTGCAAAAGCAAAAAAGTTATTGTCTTCGAGTTTGCCGATACGCTGAAAGCTGATCAGGTGTTGCAGGAAAAGGTCGGAAGCCTTCCTAAACGTAGAGATATTCACTTCTTCACAAACTACCCGAGTGATAGGCGACGGAAAGAAAGACGCATCCTGCCGTACTACACTTCCGGGTGTTTATGCTGCCGGAGACGTGTCCGACGTACCCTACAAACAAAGCTATGGGTGAAGGAGCTAAAGCAGCATTGTCTGCCTTCGACGACCGCATCAGAGGGATAGTGTAATCGACTATTTTGCGGGAACAATTTTCAGTTCCCGTATTAAATTCCCGGCTTTACCGTATTTCTCTATCATGAACAAGATGTAGCGTACATCCACCCCGATGCAACGCTGCATCTTCGGTTCATAGAGTATATCGCTGCTCATCGCTTCCCAATTACCGTCAAAAGCCAAGCCGAGAAGTTCGCCTTCCGAATTGAACATAGCACTTCCCGAATTGCCGCCGGTTATATCGTTATTGGAGATAAAGCAAACGTTCATTTCCCCCTTTTCATCGGCATATCTTCCAAAATCACGGTTGGAGAACAAAGAAAGGAGTTCCGGTTGCACCTCAAAATCCACATCGCCTGCATGGGCTTTTACTTTTTCAAGAATACCTTTGGTTGTTGTATAATAATCGTATTCAGCACCGTCAAACGGGGTATATCCGCATACCGTACCAAAACTCAAACGCATGGTGGAATTGGCGTCCGGATAGAAATTACGGGACGAATACATTCTGCGTATGGCGGCATTCAGCAAACGCTCATTACGGGCAATATTCATGACCGGTTCTCTCGTCTGCATATTAATTTCAAACATCTTGCCAATCAGGTCAATACCCAGGCTTATGGCTGGGTCGTCATAGATATGATACGTGGTATCCCGTTCCAGAAAGCGTTTTAGTCCGCGAGGAGTAGTCAATTCCGAAGAAGCATACAAACTATCCACATAGGCCTTGTCATCGCCGCCGTACCGGGTAGCAATCGTACCGTAAAACTCCGGTAAATAGGTAGAATCGACCTTGGAACGATATTCTTTCAGCATGGCCGTAAAGACTTCCTTGTCGATTTCCAAATCCAGATTGGCATATTTTTCTACAATCGCTTTCAGATTGGCCACAACCGTTTTCTGTTCCCCTTCGAAATCAAAATTCAAAATGGACAATGCCAATTGTACCAGCTCGGGACCATTCAGGAAAGATTCGGCAAAATAAGCCAGTGCATGATTGGCTTCGCGGGCATTTTTATAGTCCAGTTCCAAGTCAGGGAACAACCGCAACAGTTTCTCACGTTCTTCAGGTGTCTGTTGTATCCATCGGCGAAGTTCCTGTTCCATTGCACGCTTCTTTTCCAAAATATGCAGTTTCCGGATAGCCCGGTTCACTCCGATACTGTTCTTCCAATAATTGGAACTCTCGTCATATTTGGAAGCATACTTTATGCGGATACTGTCTCTCCTATCCATTTCGCGTTTCCAGATAGCCTGCTTGATGCCCCGGACATCTATTTGCGCCTGATTATCATTATTCATCATCTCTTCAATACCAAACGAAGAGAGATAACGCTCCGTTCTGCCCGGATAACCCAATGTCATGCAAAAAGAACCCTCTTTATACCCGTCCAAAGAAATCGGCGCTACGTATTCGGGGTGATAAGGGACATTGTCCGGCGAATAATCCGCCGGGCGGTTATTCTTATCAGCATAGATACGAAATACGCAGAAATCGCCTGTATGGCGCGGCCACACCCAATTATCCGTATCCCAACCGAACTTACCTACCGAAGAAGGCGGCGCAAACACCAGCCGGACATCGTTATAGTCGCGATAAATGGACAACCAGAATTCATTGCCGCCATAGTAGGCATCTACAATCCCTACCAGAGTAGAGTCTTTATGCGCCACTTCTTCACTGATGGCAAACATCACCGAATCCACCGCACCGGAACGTTCCGATTCGTTCATCTCCGGCTTTACCGCACCAAGCACCCGCTTCGTAACATTTTCCGTCCGCAACAAGAAACGGACATAAAGTTCAGGATTCGGCAATTCTTCGCTACGGTTATGTGCAACAAAACCGTCTTTCAGATAATCATGCTCCACAGAAGAGTGTTGCTGGACACAGCTGAAGCCGCAATGGTGATTCGTAAATACCAACCCGTCTGCCGACACGACCACTCCCGAGCAAAAACCGCCGAAACTGACTACTGCATCTTTCAACGAGGGGCGTTTAGAGCTGTATAGTTTGTCTGCCGACATTTGTAAACCAAGCTCTTTCATCGCGCGGCGTGTCTGCTTATTCAGGTTGCCCAACATCCACATTCCCTCATCTGCCTGTACAGCCAATGTAAAAAAGCAACAAACGGCTATAATTACGAATCTCAATTTCATCTTGTTCTTTACTTTATTTTTTTGCTATCTGTCATTCAGAGCGTACATACTCAGTTATCCGAATTTTATTCAGCAATCAGTCTCAACTGTTTGGAACCGGTGCGCGCTTTCAGCCATTCGGTTATTTTCTCCTTTTCATGAGCATCCGGATACTTGCCGAATTTTAAAACAGCAAGTGTAACGGTATCTATCCGTACCGAATCGACCGTCAGCTCAAGCGCATGAGAAATGGAAACCGATTTAACGGAAGGATACAGCACTTTCAATTCAGGGATAATCTTTTTACCCAATTCATCGTACTTCCGGTATTGTTCCAAATTCTTTTCCAACGAAGATATTTGTTGTTTCTGCTCCACCAGACGTTGTTCGCTGTTCTTGTAGAAATCTTCCATCACCATGGCACGGATAGAAGAAATATCCACCGACTCGTTATTCATACCTTGAAGCACAACCAGTTTGGTATTATCCAACTTATAATCTTTCATTTTACTGCGGGCTATGGCAATAGAGGCTTCCGGCACTTCCTGCCCTATCAAGACCACGCGTATCTCATGGCGCTTGCCTTCGTGGTGGATTTTCTTATCCAATACCTGCGTATTCTCAAAGGCAAGCTGTTCGTTTACAAAACGGTTGGCCGCACTTTCAAAGAAAGTGTCCTGAATAATCCCTACCGTAAGGTACACAGCCGGGCACATCGTAAGAACGGCTATCAGTACAATATATTTCCGTACCTTCTTTTCACGGTTCTTGTCTACAAACTCTTTGCGCTGGAAATGCATTACCCGTACACCGATAAAAGTAGCCAAACTGATAAATACGGAATTAATGAAATAAAGGTAGAATGCACCGAGGAAATAAATCAGGTTTCCCGTTGCCAGCCCATAACCTGCCGTACACAGCGGCGGCATCAACGCCGTAGCAATGGCAACACCCGGGATTACATTACCCTTCTCCTTTGTGGAGAGAGCCACTACCCCTGCAAGACCGCCCATTAATGCGATGAATACGTCATAAATCGTAGGTGAAGTACGCGCCAGCAATTCCGACTGCCCTTCGGCAACAGGGCTGACCAAAAAGAAGATGGTAGCTGTGGTGACACTGAACAGCGTAGTTATCAGGAAGCTTTTCAGTGAGCGTTTCATCAGTTCAAAGTCATTCAGACCGACTGAAAGCCCTACACCCATGATAGGTCCCATCAGCGGCGAGATAAGCATCGCACCGATAATTACAGCGGTGGAATTAACATTCAGACCGAGTGAAGCCATAAAGATAGCAAATATCAGAATCCACAAATTGGCTCCCTTAAACTCAACACCCTTACGGATGGAATCCACCGTTTCGAGTTCGTTGTCTTTATCTTTGCGTAAATCGAGATACTCTTTCAAAAAGTTCTTGACGGCAAATGTGTTTCTGTTAGGATTGGCCGGTTGTTCCATAAGATTAATCTATTTTCGGATAAAACGATTGATAACAGGTATTTGATTAAGCGGTAAATCACGCTTTATGATATAAGCTATAAACAAGCACAATAACAGTGTACGGAACGCCATACACAAATAAAGATTCTCAATCGGCACATATTCCGCAGCTACATAAAGCACCGCCGCCAACAACACATAGCGTCCTATCGACTTTAAATCATATTGAATCGGATACTTCTTCTGACCGACAAAATAAGAGAGTAGCATTGCGACTCCGTAGCCCGTAAACCCGGCCCATGCACAAGCCATATAACTGAATCTCGGAATTAAAAGAATGTTCATCACCACCAGAATTGTGCAACCTATCAATGAGAAATAAGCCCCCCAACGCGTTTCATCAATCAGCTTATACCAAAAAGAGAGATTAAAATAAATTCCCATAAAGATTTCCGCAGCCATTACGATAGGAACAACACGCAAACCGGGCCAATAGTCACGCCCGATGATGTGCCGGAGAATATCCAGATAGAACATCACTGCCAGAAAAGCGACCAGTGTAAAGATGATAAAGAACTTCATGGCTTGCGCATATACCTGCTTATTATCCTTATCACGACTTTTACCAAACACAAAAGGCTCGTAAGCATAGCGGAAAGCCTGTGTCAGCATCGCCATCACCATTGCAATCTTACTGGCGGCTCCATAGATACCGAGCTGTACGGTTGCTTCCGTCTCGTCAGGATACACAAAGGGAAAGATGATCTTGTCCGCCACCTGATTCAAAATACCCGCAATGCCCAACACCAACAACGGCAAGCTGTAAGCAAGCATCCGCTTCAACAGCTTTTTATCCAGCACATAAGCGAAGCCGCGCAATTCGGGTATCATGCAAAGCATAATGGTGGAGGTGCATATAAGATTGAAGAGGAATGCGTATGCTACATCATCGCCTTTCATCCAGACATAATAAATCAAGTTCAAAGCTATGTTCAGGAAAATGAACAACAACTTGAGCGCCGCAAACTTAATGGGACGTTTCTTATAACGCAAATAAGCGAAAGGAATACTTTGAATAGCATCCATTGCCACTACAATCATCATCATTCCCACATACCAGGGATGTTCTCCATACTCCAGCCAGTTGGCGATAGGTTGAAGAAACAACAGCCCCAGAGCAAGGAATGTCAGCGCACCGATACCCACACTGAGCAAAGTGGTGGAATACACGCGCATCGGATCATCTTCTCCTTTATTGGCAAAGCGAAAAAAGCCCGTCTCCATACCACACGTCAGCAGCACCAGCAACAAAGCCACCCATGCATAAATATTCGTCACAACCCCATAGCCCCCCGACTGTGCAGACAAGGCCATAGTATATACGGGCACCAACAGATAATTGAGGAAACGCCCCACAATACTGCTCAACCCATAAATGGCAGTTTCTTTTGCCAATGATTTTAATCCAGCCACGTTATTTAGTGTTTATTATACTACGTACCAACCATTTATCAGAAAACGTTAATCATTAAATAACGTCTTCTGACTGTTGTAAAGGCTTCGTCCCAAATGTTTGTAGGCCAGTTCCGTCACTTCACGCCCGCGAGGGGTACGCTTCAGAAAGCCTTCTTTTATGAGGAACGGTTCATAAACTTCTTCGATAGTGCCTGCATCTTCACCCAAAGCTGTAGCAATGGTTGTCAAACCTACCGGACCGCCTTTGAACTTATCAATGATGGTACAAAGTATTTTATTGTCTATCTCATCCAGACCGTATTTATCAATATTAAGCGCTTCGAGGGCAAAGTTAGCGATTTTCGTGTCAATACTGCCCGAACCTTTCACCTGTGCAAAGTCTCTTACACGGCGCAGCAAGGCATTGGCAATACGCGGCGTGCCACGACTACGACCTGCAATCTCCGAAGCAGCCCTTGTAGAACACGGCACATCGAGAATGCTTGCCGAACGGCGAATAATACCGCTCAACACATCGTCGTCATAATACTCCAAATGGAGATTGATTCCGAAACGGGCACGCAACGGAGCTGTCAGCAAACCGCTACGGGTGGTAGCGCCCACCAAAGTAAACGGATTCAAATCAATCTGTATGCTTCGTGCCGACGGGCCTTTGTCTATCATAATATCAATACGATAATCTTCCATAGCCGAGTACAGATACTCTTCCACTACGGGACTCAACCGATGTATTTCGTCGATGAAAAGCACATCATTCGGTTCCAAACTGGTAAGAACACCGGCCAAATCACCCGGCTTGTCGAGCACCGGACCGGAAGTAATCTTGAAACCTACCCCCAATTCGTTGGCTATAATATTGGAAAGCGTAGTCTTTCCCAATCCGGGAGGACCATGAAGCAGCACATGATCCAAGGCTTCTCCCCTGAGACGGGCGGCCTTCACAAAAATACGCAAATTGTCAACTACCTTATCCTGCCCGCTGAAATCCTCAAAGTTCAAAGGGCGGAGAGCGTTCTCAAAGTCACGTTCTTTGCTGGTCAGTTGATGCTCGCGTATGTTAAAATCTTCTTGTTCCATTAAAAATCAGTATATACAGCGACAAAGATAAAGAAATCTTTCAACGTTTCATAAACTCCTTCCTTTCTTCTTCCGGGAATTTCTCTATGGCATAACGCAACATTGTTCGCGGCATCACCTTACAATATTTCTCAAGAAACTGTACCAGCAAGTCCCTATCCCTTTTTCCCATCTCACGCAGCATCCATCCCACTGCTTTCCGCATCAAATCGTGCGGATGATGCAACAATCGTTCCGCAAGAGCCAGAATATCGATGAAATCACCATTTTTGATGAGTGTATAAGTAGAAACTACCGCAATGCGCTGATCCCAAAGCAGTTTACTGTCTGCCAAGCGATAAAGGTCTTCGCGGGATTTATCCTTCAGATATTCTCCCACAATACCCGGGGCGGACAAGTCTACCAAATCCCAGTTATTGATACGCGCCGTTTGCGAAAGATAGAAATCATAAATGAGCTTTCTCCCCTTTTCATCGCTTTTCTTAAAACGTTCCACCAACATCAGCAAAGCACAAAGCCTGCACTCGTGCCACTGACTTTGCAGCAGCTCCGCCATTACCTCAAAAGGAGCATCCTTATGCCGCTTGGCCACCAAACGGGTATTCGGAACCACTACCCCCAAAAATTTATCACCCTCTCCATACTGCCCCTTTCCCGTCTTGAAGAAACGGGGAAGATATTCCTTTTTCACCGGGTCGATATATTCTCTTATCTCCCACTCTATCTCTTTAGCCTGCTGTCTCATATCCTTTATAATTCGTAATCTTATCCGACAAAAATAGCTATTTTTCCACGCTAAATGGAAAGATATTCCTACTTTTGCAGAAAATCAACGCGTTATTTTATGGTTTTAAATTACATCTGGGTAGCATTTTTCGTAATCGCTTTCATTGTGGCGCTCTGCAAACTCCTGTTCATGGGAGATACAGAGATATTTACGGAGCTTGTCAACTCTACATTCGACTCCTCTAAGACAGCATTTGAAATATCATTGGGACTGACGGGTATTCTGTCCTTATGGTTAGGTGTCATGAAAATCGGTGAGAACAGCGGCATGATAAATGCGCTTTCGCGCTGGCTGAGCCCTGTATTCTGCCGTCTCTTTCCGGAGATTCCAAAGGGACATCCCGCCATGGGTTCCATTTTCATGAATCTTTCCGCCAATATGCTGGGACTGGACAATGCCGCTACCCCCATGGGCCTGAAAGCCATGAAAGAACTTCAGGAGCTTAATCCGAAGAAAGATACCGCCACCAACCCGATGATTATGTTTCTGGTAATGAACACATCCGGGCTGATACTGATACCCGTCAGCATCATGATGTACCGTTCGCAAATGGGCGCTGCACAACCTACGGATATTTTCATCCCTACGTTGATTACCACCGCCATCTCCACCGTTGTCGGTGTAACCGCCGTCAGCATCGCACAACGGATAAACTTGCTGAGCAAGCCTATCCTCATTCTGATTGGCTGCATCAGCCTGTTCTTTTCCGGACTTATTTACTTGTTCACTCAAGTAAGCCGCGAAGAAATGGGAGTTTATTCCACATTGGTTGCCAATATCATACTCTTTTCTATCATTCTCCTTTTTATCCTGTGGGGCTTGTGGAGGAAAATTAACGTGTACGATGCCTTTATAGAAGGTGCTAAAGAAGGATTTACAACCGCTATACGCATCATCCCTTATCTGGTGGCTTTCCTCGTTGGAATCGCTGTATTCCGCACTTCAGGAGCAATGGACATCATAGTGGACGGTATCGGTTATATCGTCGGTCTGTTTGGAGTAGATACCAGTTTTGTAGGCGCATTGCCAACGGCATTGATGAAATCGTTAAGCGGCAGTGGAGCCAACGGACTGATGATTGATACAATGAAGGAATACGGAGCCGATTCATTTGTCGGCCGTATGAGTTGCGTGGCACGCGGTGCCTCGGACACTACTTTCTATATCCTTGCCGTTTACTTCGGCAGTGTAGGTATCACGAAAACACGCAATGCCGTTACCTGCGGTCTGATAGCCGACTTTTCCGGTATCATCGCCGCTATCATCATCAGCTATATGTTCTTCTTTTAAAAATACAATAATATGATAAGTTATCAGACAGACGGCGTTGAAATGCCTGCAATCAAGAAGCGCGAAGTTACGGAATGGATTAAAGCCGTTGCCGCCACCTATGAGAAAAAAATCGGTGAAATCGCCTATATTTTCTGTTCGGACGAGAAGATACTCGAAGTAAACCGTCAATATCTCCAACACGATTATTATACGGATATCATCACCTTTGATTATTGCGAAGGAAACCGTCTGAGCGGCGACCTCTTCATCAGCCTTGATACGGTACGCACTAATGCCGAACAGTTTGCCGGCAATGACTACGAACGAGAATTGCATCGTGTCATCATACATGGTATCCTGCATCTTTGCGGTATCAACGATAAAGGTCCGGGCGAACGGGAGATTATGGAGGCTGCCGAAAACAAGGCACTTGCCATGCGGTGAAAAGAGAAGGTTATACTGAGTTTTGAGTTTGCATTATTTCTCGTCACTCGTCACCAATTGCCTTGCATCCCTCTGCAGCAAAGGGTTTGCGGATGTGACGACAAGGGTGACAACGGTGCTGACAAATTATCCTTCGATACCAAAAATAAGCATAAGCCATTATTAATCAAAGCATTACAACAATTACAACTCTTATATAAACAAGCTCTTTTTTGCTAATTCTCCTTTCATTTCCTTGTTTTACCCTATACAAAATACCCCTTTGCTACATACTTTTCTTCGTTTTCCAACTGCGGGCTCTACGGTTGCCAGCTGCGGGCTGTCGGGCACACAGTTGGCAACCGTAGAGCCCGCAGTTGGAAAATGAAGAAAGAAATGTAGTATTAGCACATTTTACATAAAAGAGAAAGAGATTATACAGGCTGCAAGTCTGCATTACACACAAGGAATACGAAAGATTTCAAACGAAGAATTTCCTAAGAATTCACAAGGAAAAGAAAGAAATCGCGGCTACAAAATAACTTTTTAGTAACTTTGCAAGGTTTTAAAAGAGATTGAATGAATGGAGTTTAAGTATGACGTTATTGTAATCGGCGCCGGACATGCCGGTTGTGAAGCCGCTGCCGCTGCCGCAAACTTGGGTTCAAAGACCTGTCTTATTACAATGGACATGAATAAGATAGGTCAAATGAGTTGTAACCCTGCCGTAGGCGGTATTGCCAAAGGACAGATTGTACGCGAAATAGATGCCTTAGGCGGATATATGGGATTGGTGACCGATAAGACAGCTATCCAGTTCCGCATATTGAACCGCTCCAAAGGTCCCGCCATGTGGAGCCCGCGCGCGCAATGCGACCGTAACAAATTCATCTGGGCATGGCGCGAGATTCTGGAAAATACGCCCAACTTGCACATCTGGCAAGACACCGTACGCGAAATTCTCGTTGAAAACGGCGAAGTAGTCGGACTTACCACCCTCTGGGGAGTAACTTTCCGTGCCAAATGCGTTGTGCTGACTGCCGGAACTTTCCTGAACGGACTGATGCACGTGGGACGCACCATGCTTCCGGGAGGACGTATGGCAGAACCCGCATCTTACCAACTGACCGAATCCATCGCCCGACACGGCATCACGTACGGACGAATGAAGACGGGAACTCCCGTACGCATCGACGGACGAAGCGTACACTACGAGGACATGGAGATTCAAGACGGAGAGAACGACTTCCACAAATTCTCTTTTATGAATAACGGCGTACGTCACCTGAAGCAATTGCCATGCTGGACTTGCTTCACCAACGAAGAAGTACACCGCATCCTTCGTGAAGGATTACCGGATTCTCCCCTTTTCAACGGACAGATTCAAAGCATAGGTCCCCGCTATTGCCCCAGTATAGAAACCAAAATCGTAACCTTTCCCGATAAAGGACAGCACCAGCTTTTCTTGGAGCCGGAAGGTGAAACAACTCAGGAACTTTACCTGAACGGCTTCTCTTCTTCCCTGCCCATGAACATACAGATTGAAGCTCTGAAAAAGATTCCGGCATTCCGCGACCTCGTGATTTATCGTCCCGGCTATGCAATAGAATATGATTTCTTCGACCCTACCCAACTAAAACATACGTTGGAAACGAAGAAAATCAAAAACCTCTTCTTTGCCGGACAAGTAAACGGAACAACCGGCTACGAGGAAGCTGCCGGACAAGGAATCATTGCGGGTATCAATGCGCATATCAATTGCCATGGCGGAGAGCCCTTCACCCTTGCACGAGACGAAGCGTATATCGGCGTATTAATCGACGATTTAGTGACCAAGGGCGTTGACGAGCCTTACCGTATGTTTACCTCACGTGCGGAATACCGTATTCTTCTCCGCATGGATGATGCCGACATGAGACTTACCGAAAGAGCATGGAAACTGGGGCTCGCAAAAGAAGACCGCTATGAATTACTAAAGAGCAAACGCGAAGCCATTACAAACATCATAGAGTTCGCACGGAGTTATTCGATGAAACCGGCATTAATTAATCCGGTACTGGAACAGCTCGGCACTACTCCGCTCCGCCAAGGATGCAAGTTGGTAGACTTAATAAACCGCCCGCAAGTAACCCTGGAGAATATGGCAGAGAATGTCAGCGCTTTCCGTCGGGAACTGGATAAAGTTACGGACAGGAAAGATGAAATCATTGAAGCCGCAGAGATACTTATAAAGTACGAGGGTTACATAGGACGCGAGCGAATCATAGCCGACAAACTGGCCCGGCTGGAAAGCATAAAGATAAAAGGGAAATTTGATTATAACTCCATTCAATCCCTTTCTACCGAAGCCCGCCAGAAGTTAGTAAAGATTGACCCGGAAACAATAGCGCAGGCAAGCCGGATTCCGGGAGTGTCGCCAAGTGACATCAACGTACTACTGGTACTTTGCGGGCGATGAGAGCCAACGTTCCACGTGAAACAAAGAATTCAATAAACGTATTAAATAAACTGATTATGAGCAAAGAAACACTTGCTAAGAGCATTCGGGAAATTCCCGATTTCCCAATTCCCGGAATTTTATTCTACGACGTAACTACCTTGTTTAAAAATCCGTCTGCACTGCAAGAGCTTTCAGACACCTTGTATGAAATGTATAAGGACAAAGGTATAACCAAAGTAGTGGGCATAGAATCCAGAGGTTTCATTATGGGTCCCATCCTCGCCACTCGCTTAGGCGCCGGATTCGTACCCATGCGCAAGCCCGGAAAGCTGCCCGCAGAAACAATCGAAGAAAGTTACGACAAGGAGTATGGCAAAGATACGGTACAAATCCACAAGGATGCCATCGAACCGGATGACGTAGTATTGCTGCACGACGACCTCTTGGCTACCGGCGGAACAATGGAAGCCGCCTGCAAATTGGTAAAGAAGATGAATCCCCAAAAGATATACGTAAACTTCATCATCGAATTGAAAGACCTGCACGGAAAGGACGTATTCGGCAAAGACGTAGACGTGGAATCGGTATTGACGCTGTAAAAAGACGATAAGGCTGCAAAGTAGTAATGGAAGAACTAAAGACAAATGATTATTTGAAAGGCATCGTCCTGAACCTTCCCGAGAGTCCCGGCATTTATCAATATCTGAATGCCGAAGGGACAATCATATATGTAGGGAAAGCAAAGAATCTGAAACGCCGGGTATCTTCCTATTTCAACAGAGAACATGAACCGGGAAAAACGCGCGTATTGGTAAGCAAAATAGCCGATATCCGGTATATCGTAGTCAATACGGAGGAAGATGCCTTGCTATTGGAGAACAACCTCATCAAGAAATACAAGCCCCGCTACAATGTATTGCTGAAGGACGACAAAACCTATCCGTCCATCTGCGTGCAAAACGAGTATTTCCCACGCGTATTCAAGACACGAAGAATTATACGCAACGGTTCTTCCTACTACGGCCCGTACAGCCACATACCGTCCATGTATGCACTACTCGACCTCATCAAACACCTCTATCCATTACGTACCTGCAACCTGAATCTCTCTCCCGAAAACATCCGGGCGGGAAAGTTCAATGTATGTTTGGAATATCACATCAAGAACTGTGCAGGACCTTGTATCGGTAAACAAAACCAAGAGGAATACCTTAAAAACATCGCTGAAATAAAGGAAATACTCAAAGGGAATACTCAGGAAATAGAGCGGATGCTATATCAGCAGATGCAGGATTTTGCCGCGGAAATGAAATTTGAAGAAGCGCAGAAAATCAAAGAGAAATACCTGCTGTTAGAGAATTACCGTTCTAAATCGGAGGTAGTGAGCAATGTGCTTCACAATATCGATGTGTTCTCCATTGAGGAAGACAGTGACGAAAAGTCCGCATTCATCAATTATCTGCACATTACGAACGGAGCCATCAACCAAGCTTTCACCTTTGAATATAAAAAACGGCTGAACGAAACGAAAGAAGAACTTCTTTCACTGGGCATTATTGAAATGCGCGAACGGTACAAGAGCCTTTCCCGCGAAATCATTGTACCCTTCGAGTTGGATATGGAACTTAAAGATGTCGTCTTTACCATTCCGCAGCGCGGCGACAAGAAAAAGCTGCTTGAGCTCTCCATTCTAAATGTAAAACAATACAAGGCCGACCGGCTGAAACAAGCTGAAAAGCTGAATCCGGAACAACGCACAGTACGCCTCTTGAAGGAGATTCAGCAGGAATTGCACCTCGACCGACTGCCTATGCAGATAGAATGTTTCGACAATTCCAATATTCAAGGCTCAGACCCCGTTGCGGGATGCGTTGTTTTCATCAAAGGAAAACCGTCTAAAAAGGACTACCGGAAGTACAATATCAAGACCGTGGAAGGCCCGGATGACTATGCATCCATGAAAGAAGTCGTAAGACGGCGTTATCAGCGCGCCATTGAAGAGAATACTCCCCTGCCCGACCTCCTTATCACCGACGGCGGAAAGGGGCAAATGAGCGCCGTAAAAGAGGTTATCGACGAGCTGAACCTGAATATCCCCATTGCCGGACTTGCCAAAGACGGAAAACACCGTACATCGGAACTCTTATACGGATTTCCGCCACAAACAATCGGACTCAAACAAAATTCTCCTCTCTTCCGCCTGCTGACACAGATACAGGACGAAGTACACAGATTTGCCATTACCTTCCATCGGGACAAACGCAGCAAACGGCAGGTAGCATCCGCCTTAGACGAGATAAAAGGCATCGGAGAAAAAACAAAAAATGCCCTGCTAAAGGAATTCAAGAGCGTGAAACGCATCAAAGAAGCCCCTGCAGAAGAGATTGTCAAGGTAATTGGCGAAGCGAAAGCAAAAATCATAAAGGAATACTTTACCGACAAATAGCCCGTCCCTTGTAGATAACAATCACAAATTTATTCGTAACTTTGCAATCTACAAGACTAATTTTAGAACTAAAACATGAGAGTAGTTATACAACGTACCGGATATGCGTCTGTTACCATTAACGGAACTTGTAAGTCCGCCATCCAAACAGGGTTGATGATATTGGTAGGCATAGAGGAAACGGACAGCAAAGAAGATATTGACTGGTTGTGTAAAAAGATTGTCAACCTGCGTGTCTTTGACGACGAGAATGGCGTTATGAACAAATCCATACTCGATATTAATGGTGAAATACTGGTAATCAGCCAGTTCACACTACACGCATCCACTAAAAAAGGCAATCGCCCCTCTTACATCCGGGCGGCAAAACCGGAAATATCCGTCCCGTTATACGAACAATTCTGCAAAGAATTGAGTTTAGCATTAGGTAAAGAAATAGGCACGGGCGAGTTTGGAGCCGACATGAAAGTGGAATTACTGAACGATGGTCCTGTGACTATTTGCATGGATACAAAAAATAAGGAATAATGACGTTAAAAGAAGCACAACAAGAAGTAGACTCCTGGATAAAAAAATTCGGAGTACGATACTTTAGCGAGCTCACCAATATGGCCGTATTGACCGAAGAAGTAGGCGAGCTGGCGCGAGTTATGGCACGCAAATATGGTGACCAATCTTTCAAAAAAGGAGAAAAAGACAACGTTGAAGAAGAAATTGCAGACGTCCTTTGGGTACTTCTCTGCATTGCAAACCAGACCGGAGTTGACATCACCGAAGCCTTTGCACGCAGCATAGAGAAGAAGACCCGACGTGACCAAACAAGACATATCAATAACCCTAAATTATCTGACCATGGAGAATAATGAATCCACCCAGAACAAGTATGACGCCGCCTTGGCAAAGTACAACACCAATCTGAACGATGCTGAAGTAGCTGCAGAAGTAGCTAAAATAATCGCAGAAAAAGTTCCTGCAAACAATACTCCGGAAGTAAAGAAATTCCTGTTCAACTGCATTGACCTCACTACACTCAACAGTACGGACAGCGATGAAAGCGTCATGAAATTTACTCAAAAGGTAAATCAATTTGATGAAGAATTTCCCGACTTGAAGAATGTTGCAGCTATCTGCGTATATCCCAACTTTGCGGAAATAGTAAAGGATACCCTGGAAGTGGAGGATGTAAAGATAGCCTGTGTATCAGCTGGTTTTCCTTCTTCACAGACTTTTATAGAAGTAAAGGTAGCCGAAACCGCCATGGCAATCATGGAAGGAGCCGATGAAATAGACATCGTAATCTCAGTAGGAAAATTCCTGAGCGGAGATTATGAAACCATGTGCGATGAAATACAAGAACTGAAAGCTACTTGCAGAGAAAATCACCTGAAAGTAATTTTGGAAACCGGAGCTTTGAAAACGGCTGCCAACATTAAGAAGGCCTCTATCCTATCCATGTATGCCGGAGCCGATTTCATAAAAACTTCTACCGGAAAACAACAGCCTGCCGCCACCCCAGAAGCTGCATATGTGATGTGCCAAGCCATTAAGGAGTACCATGCACTGACAGGTAATAAGATAGGTTTCAAGCCGGCAGGTGGCATCAACTGCGTAAACGATGCGCTGATTTACTATACCATTGTAAAAGAAGTACTGGGCGAGGAATGGCTGAGCAATGAACTGTTCCGTTTGGGAACCAGCCGCTTGGCAAACCTTCTGCTCTCTGAAATCAAAGGTGAAGAAATGAAGTTCTTTTAAGAACTGACCTTAATCGCCACTCATGAGGATATGACAGAATGATAGAGCTTTTACATTTTGACATATCCTCTTGAATGGCAGAGTGAAATTATTTTTCGCGTTCCACTACATAATCCAGATAACAAATCAGTGCTTTCTTTACGTCCGTATCTTCCATAGAATCCAATAATGAAAGCGCTTTTTCCTTAAATTCCACCATGACTTTCGTGGCATATTCAATGCCGCCATGTTCTTTGGTAAACTCGATCAATCGGGCTATTTCATCAGTTGTAGCCGTTCCGTTCTTCACTTTTACGGCAATCTCCTTCGCCTGTTCATCGCGGGTGGAATTAAGGGCATAAAGTGCAGGTAAAGTCAGCTTTCCTTCCAGCATATCATTGCCGGTAGGCTTACCGATTTCCTTGCTTTCATAATAATCGAATATATCGTCTTTAATCTGAAAGCAAAGGCCGATGTACTCGCCAAAGAGACGTGCATATTCCGCCTTTTCATCGCTGACTCCCACCGAAAGCGCACCTGCCTTCATGCACGCGGCAAACAATACAGCCGTCTTCTTGCGAATGACATCAAAGTAAATATCTTCGGAATATTCGGGGTTACTGACATTAGAAAGCTGCAGCAACTCTCCTTCCGCCAAATCCTGCCCCAAGTTGGAAACAACATCTATAATGGCGTAATTACGCGTCATCCCTACTTCTACTAAAGCCGTTGCCAGCAAATAATCGCCTGTAAGCACTGCTACCTTGTTATTAAAGATAGCATTTACAGAGAGTTGCCCCCGACGTTCGGTACTCTCGTCCACTACATCATCGTGCACCAAGCTCGCCGTATGCAGAAGTTCCAAGGCAACCGCAGCATGAAGCGTTGCCGGACAAATCTCATTGTACAGCTTCGCCGCAAGCAAAACCAGAATCGGGCGCATCATCTTCCCATTCTTCTGCCGTATATGCGCAATCACGCTGTTCAGCAAAAGGTTAGAACTGGAAAGGCAACTATCAAAATGCTTTTTGAAGTCTTCCAACTCCGCAGAAATCGGGGATTTTATGAGGGATATACTGTCCATACATCGCTATTTGAGCACAAAAATAGTAATAAAACAGTTAATACGGTATTTTTTTGTACTTTTACCATGAAAAAAAAGGATAAATCTATGAATTCAACCGATAAACTTTTCTTGCTTGATGCCTACGCACTGATATATCGCTCTTATTATGCGTTCATCAAGAATCCGCGAATCAACTCCAAAGGATTCAATACTTCAGCCATTTTGGGATTTGTAAATACCCTCGAAGAAGTGCTGAAAAAGGAGAATCCAACACATATAGGAGTAGCTTTTGATCCTTCGGGACCGACATTCCGCCACGAAGCTTACGAACAATATAAGGCGCAACGGGAAGAAACTCCCGAAGCTATCCGTCTTTCCGTACCTATTATAAAAGACATTATCCGCGCTTACCGTATTCCTATCTTGGAAGTTCCCGGTTATGAAGCCGATGATGTGATAGGCACACTTGCCACCGAAGCCGGAAAACAAGGTATCACCACTTATATGATGACCCCCGATAAAGACTACGGTCAACTGGTATCGGACAACGTATTTATGTACCGCCCCAAACATAGCGGCGGATTTGAAATCATGGGCATCGAAGAGATAAAAGCCAAATTCGATATTCAGTCCACAGAGCAAGTCATCGATATGCTGGGACTGATGGGAGACTCTTCCGACAATATCCCCGGCTGTCCGGGCGTGGGAGAGAAAACCGCACAGAAACTGGTAGCGGAATTCGGCAGTATCGAAAACCTGCTTGCCCACACTGACCAACTGAAAGGTGCGCTTAAAACCAAAGTAGAGGCAAACCGGGAAATGATTACTTTCTCCAAATTCCTCGCAACTATCAAAGTAGATGTGCCCATTAAGCTCGACATGAGTACACTCGTTCGCGAAGAACCGGATGAAGAAGAACTCCGCAAGATTTTCGAGGAACTGGAATTCCGTACGCTCATCAACCGTGTCCTGAAAAAGGCGGATACTCCCCTTCCCTCTTCTTCCGGCTCCGCCGCACCCGATCCTTATGCCGGAACTTTGTTTGCCCGGCCAACCGATAGCGCAGCTTCCGAAAACAACGCTCCCGCTCAAGGCGATTTGTTTGCAAATTTTGCAGACAACGGGGCGGGCGATGCAAAAAAATCAAATCTCACGCGATTAGAAATGCTCGATGTAGACTATCAACTCATTGATACAGAAGAAAAAAGAAAGGAAATTATTCAAAAGTTACTTACAACAGAAATTCTCTCAATAGATACCGAGACTACCGGAACCGAACCAATGGAAGCCGAATTGGTGGGAATGAGCTTCAGTGACACCGAAAACCGGGCCTACTATGTTCCTGTTCCGGCAAATCGCGACGAAGCGCTAAAAATCGTAAATGAATTCCGCCCTCTTTATGAAAATGAAAACTCCATGAAAGTAGGACAGAATATCAAATACGATATGATTATTCTTCAAAATTACGGAGTACAGGTGAAGGGAAAACTTTTCGACACTATGCTCGCCCATTATGTATTGCAACCGGAACTTCGGCACAACATGGACTACCTTGCCGAAATTTATCTGCACTATCAGACCATTCACATCGATGAACTCATTGGAAGCAGAGGAAAGAACCAAAAGAGTATGCGAGACCTTCCGCCGGAAGATGTGTATCGTTACGCCTGCGAAGATGCGGACGTTACACTGAAACTGAAGAACATCCTCGAAAAAGAATTGAAAGAACAGTCTGTCGAGCATCTCTTTTATGAAATTGAAATGCCGCTTGTGCCTGTGCTCGTCAATATCGAAAGCAACGGAGTGCGTATTGATACGGAAGCCCTCAAACAATCGTCCGAACATTTCACGCTTCGCCTGCAGGAGATTGAAAAAGAAATCTATGCACTGGCGGGTGACGAAACCTTCAACATCTCCTCCCCTAAGCAGGTGGGCGAAGTGCTGTTTGACAAACTCAAAATCGTAGAAAAAGCAAAAAAGACTAAAACCGGCCAGTATGTTACTTCCGAAGAAGTACTTGAAAGCCTTCGGAACAAACACGAAATCATCGGCAAGATACTTGAGTACCGCGGACTAAAGAAACTGTTAAGCACCTATATCGACGCGCTGCCCCAACTGATAAATCCACGTACGGGGCACATCCATACCTCCTTCAACCAAGCGGTAACCGCTACCGGACGGCTCAGTTCCAGCAACCCGAACCTGCAGAACATCCCCATCCGTGACGAAGACGGCAAGGAAATCCGCAAAGCCTTCATCCCCGATGACGGATGCGAATTCTTCTCCGCCGACTACTCACAGATTGAACTGCGCATCATGGCCCATCTGAGTCAAGACAAGAATATGGTTGATGCCTTCCTCAGCGGTTATGACATCCATGCTGCCACTGCCGCTAAAATATATAAGGTGGATATTAACGATGTAACCGCCGATATGCGTCGCAAAGCCAAAACAGCCAACTTCGGTATCATCTACGGCATCTCCGTATTCGGACTGGCAGAACGCATGAATGTTCCCCGCCAAGAAGCCAAAGAACTGATAGACGGATATTTCGAGACCTATCCGCAAGTTAAAGAATACATGGACAGAAGCATACAGGTGGCACGCGAAAACGGATATGTAGAAACCATCTTCCACCGCAAACGCTTCCTGCCCGACATCAACTCCCGCAATGCCGTAGTACGCGGTTATGCAGAGCGCAATGCCATCAACGCCCCTATTCAAGGAAGTGCTGCCGACATCATCAAAGTAGCTATGGCACTCATCTATCAGCGCCTTCAAAGTAACAATCTGAAAGCAAAGATGATTTTGCAGGTCCACGATGAGCTGAATTTCAGCGTTCCTGAGGCAGAAAAAGAGATTATACAGAAAATTGTAATCGAAGAAATGGAACGGGCATATCATATGCTGGCACCTCTGAAAGCTGATTTTGGCTGGGGAAAGAACTGGTTGGAAGCACACTAATCCGGTCTATAACTTTATTTAACTTACAATCAGAAAGCAACGGAAGTAATCGCTTTAAAATACAGTTTGCTCATCAGAATATCCGGCATCTTCACTGCCGGATATTTTTTGTTCATTAATCTTTCCAAAAAGAAAGCATATAAACCTATCACCGTTTGACATATTGATAAAATAAATCCCAAATATTTTATTTATGTCAAAGTATTGCGTACATTTGCAGCGTAATCAATGACATATTGATAGAAAATAGCAAGTACAACTCTAAAAACATAAAGCTATGAAAACTTTAAAAACTTTGATTTTATTCTCTTTTCTTTTTGTATGTGGAATGAGCGCATCAGCAGACAACAAAAGTAACCTTATTTACAATTCGGAAGAAGTAAATGGAGTAAAGGTCGCTGAAACTGTTTATAAAATGGACGGCAGCACACTTGCCAACTATATGAAGTACAATTATAAGTACGATGACCAGAACCGCATGACAGAAAGCGAAGCCCTGAAATGGAACGCTGTTAAGAACACATGGACCAATGATATGTGCATCCGTTATGCCTATCAAGGCAAGTCGGTTACCACTACTTATTACAAATGGAACAATAGAAAGAATACATACGTCCTTATCCCTGAAATGACAGTGACAATGGATAACCCTAATATGTAATCTATCCATTCTCTCTTAAATACTCTAATTGCTAACAATAACCCAAAACCTTTCTATATAAAAAGGGGGTTGTCAAAATGTAAAAGTCCCATCATTCTGTCATTCTGAACGCAGTGAAGAATCTCTTCTCTGCATACATTAGAGAGAAGATTCTTCGTCGCAAGCTCCTCTGAATGACAGAATGATAGGACTTTTACATTTTGACACACCTCTTTTTTTTGTACTTTTGCCTTCCAATAAAGAATATAGAAGCATGATACCTCAAACACTTACCCGCTACATCGAGACAGAAATCATCCCCCGATACGAACACTTTGACAAGGCACACAGCCTCTCGCATGTACAAACAGTCATTGAGGAAAGCCTTGCTCTTGCCAGACTCTATCCCCAAGCAGACGAACGTCTTGTCTACGCCATAGCAGCCTACCACGATACAGGACTATGCCGAGACCGTGCCACGCATCACCTCGTTTCGGGAGAAATCATAGCGGCAGACACCAGCCTTCTACAATGGTTCAGCAAAGAAGAGATAAAGATTATGCGCGAAGCCGTAGAAGATCACCGGGCATCCACCGACCATGAGCCACGCAGTATTTACGGCAAAATCGTAGCTGAAGCCGACCGTATCATCGACTCTGACATCACCCTGCGCCGTACCGTACAATACGGATTGAAGCAAAATCCAACGGCAGACGAAGCATGGCACTACCGGCGTTTCCACAAACATCTGATGGAGAAGTACGCTCCCGGCGGCTATCTGAAACTCTGGTTTCCTAATTCCAAGAATGCGGAACGGCTGAAAGAACTGCAAGCCATCATTGCTGATGAAAAACAACTGAAGTCCGTTTTCCACCGACTGTATACTGAGGAAAGACAATAGAAAAATCCGCTGTATACCATTTTGTACAACACAATGATGCCCATTCCTTTGATTTATTTCAGATTCTTATTGAAAAAACTTTCTATTTTATCAAAAGGAATGACGCTAAGTCCGTCATACAAATCTGTATGGTTTGCACCTGCGACAACGACAAACTCCTTATTATCCCCTTTCAAAAGAGCGTACACATCTTTACCAAAATAGAACGAATGCGCCTTGTCGCCATGCACAATCATCACTGCGTTTTCCAATTCACCGGCATAATCAAAGAATTTGAAATTAAGAAAAGGAAGATTGGAGGTAACGTTCCAGCCGTTGTTTGAATTGAGCGAACGTTTGTGATAGCCACGTGGAGTTTTGTAGTAGGCGTAATAGTCTTTCACGAACTGGGGTACATCATCAGGCAGAGGGTCAACAACTCCACCTCCCGACTTGTAAAAGCCGTTTTTATAATCTTCGGTACGCTGCGCAGCCATTGCCGCGCGTTTGGAATTGCGTTGTTCTGCCGTGTTTTCAGAGTCAAAATATCCGTTGGCATTTACACGCGTCATGTCATACATGGTGGATGCCACAGTAGCTTTTATACGTGGGTCGTTGATAGCTGCCTGTATGGCTATTCCTCCCCAACCGCAAATACCTAAGATACCTATTTTCGCGGAATCCACGTCCTCACGGTTCATCAGATAGTCAACGGCTGCACTGAAATCTTCCGTGTTAATGTCGGGAGAAGCCACATAGCGCGGTTCCCCTCCGCTTTCTCCGGTATACGAAGGATCGAAGGCAATCGTAAGGAAACCTCTTTCAGCAAGCTGCTGGGCATACAGTCCGGAAGACTGCTCCTTGACAGCTCCGAATGGTCCGCTGACAGCGATTGCCGGAAGTTTCCCTGAAGCATTTACAGGCGCATAAAGGTCTGCCACCAGCGTAATACCATAACGATTATGGAAAGTTATCTTACTATGGTTTACTTTGTCGCTTTTGGGAAAAGTCTTGTCCCATTCTGAAGTTAGATTAAGTGTATTCATTTGATTTGCTGAATTTGTTTCGTTGTTTGTTCTGCTATTATTACAGCCCATAAGTATGCAGGAACTTATGAACAAGGCAATGACTGCTGATTTGAAAATTTTGGTATTCATTGTTAATCAGATTTTATATTATCAATATACTTAGACGGGTGTTGTCGCTCTGCTCACGCATGAAAGCAATCATTTTTTCGCCTGCCAACGGTTCGCCCGCTGCAATCATCTGTTGGAAATATTCTACATTCATATCATTTAGCGGTTTTTACTCATATCTATTCTATTATTAGTCTGTCTTTAAGTGCAAAAATAGTGGGAAACATTTTACGGCATAGTAGATGAATTACGGATATTATAACCCCAATTACATATTCTAAAATTGGTAAGTGGCACAGCCCCGGCATTGAAAGAATGAATTTGAGAAAGCTTAAAAACTGATATTCCGTAGACGTTCCGGTACCCGATAAAAAGAGAAAGTATAAGAAGATTACTGCGTTAGCTTAAAATTAATTATCTTTGCACCTCAAAACGAGATAAAAAAGAATAATATAACTGATTGATAATAATAAAAATACTATAGCACTATGGCATTAAAAGCTGGTATCGTAGGACTTCCCAACGTAGGGAAATCCACTCTTTTCAATTGCTTGAGCAGCGCAAAAGCACAGGCTGCAAACTTTCCGTTCTGTACTATCGACGCCCAAATGGGGCAAGTATCCGTACCCGACGAGCGACTGACGAAACTCGCCGAAATCGTTCATCCGGGACGTATCGTACCCGCCGTATGCGATATTGTCGATATTGCCGGACTGGTGAAAGGCGCCAGCAAAGGTGAGGGATTGGGTAATCAGTTTCTGGGCAACATCCGCGAGTGCGACGCCATTATCCACGTACTGCGTTGCTTCGACAATGGTAATATCGTACACGTGGACGGCAGTGTAGACCCTGTGCGCGACAAGGAAATCATCGACACCGAACTTCAGCTGAAAGACCTCGATACCGTGGAAAACCGTATCAAGCGCGTGGAAAAGATAGCCAAAGTAGGCGGAGACAAAATGGCAAAGGTGGAGTACGAACTCCTGCTGCGCTATAAAGATGCACTGGAGCAAGGACAGAGCGCCCGCACCGTAATTCCTCAGAACGACGATGAAGAACAGTGTGCCAAACAGATGTTCCTGCTCACAACGAAACCGGTGCTTTACGTCTGCAACGTAGATGATACCAGCGCCGCCGACGGTAATCAATACGTAGAACAAGTACGCGAAGCCATCAAAGGCGAAGATGCCGAACTCATCATCATCTCCGCACAGACCGAAGCCGACATTGCCGAACTGGAGACTTACGAAGAAAAACAAATGTTCCTCGAAGATCTCGGTTTGAAAGAAAGCGGCTGCAACAGACTTATTAAAGCCATCTACAGCCTGCTGAACCTCGAAACGTTCATCACTGCCGGCGAAATGGAAGTAAAGGCATGGACCTATCGCAAAGGTTGGAAAGCTCCGCAATGCGCCGGCGTTATCCACACTGATTTTGAGAAAGGTTTTATCCGCGCAGAAGTCATCAAGTACGAAGACTACATCAAATATGGCAGCGAAGCCGCCGTGCGCGAAGCCGGAAAACTGGGTGTGGAAGGTAAAGAATATGTGGTGCAGGACGGAGATATCATGCACTTCCGCTTCAACGTATAAAGACACGGATCACACCAATACACTATACAAATGGCAAATAACAATCTGAGATATCTCATTGCCGGCACAGGCGGCGTAGGCGGAAGTATTGCAGGTTTCCTTGCACTGGCAGGAAAAGACGTTACGTGCATTGCACGCGGCGAGCACCTTGCCGCCATGCGTGAGCACGGTTTGCGGTTGCATTCCGACTTAAAGGGTGAACACGCATTGAAGATACCCGCTTATACGGCAGAAGAATATACTTCCTTAGCGGAGAAGTCAGCCCGGTACAAAGCAGACGTTATCTTCGTATGCGTCAAAGGCTATTCCGTAGACTCCATTACAGAACTAATCAAACGTGCCGCACATAAAAATACGGTAGTAATCCCCATTCTGAACGTCTATGGCACAGGACCTCGCATACAGCGGTTGGTTTCCGGCGTTACGGTACTGGACGGCTGCATCTACATCGTAGGTTTCGTTTCCGGCAAAGGCGAAATCACGCAGATGGGAAAGATATTCCGTTTGGTTTACGGAGCGCACAAAGACACCATTGTTTCCCGTGAAACATTAGAAGCCATACAACAGGATTTGCAGGAAAGCGGCATCAAGGCAGAAATATCTCCCGACATCAACCGCGACACCTTCGTAAAATGGTCTTTCATTTCGGCCATGGCTGTAACCGGCGCCTACTACGACGTGCCTATGGGCGAAGTACAAAAGCCCGGCAAAGTACGTGACACCTTTATCGGACTCTCACAAGAAAGCGCCGCATTGGGACGGAAACTGGGCATCGAGTTCAAGGAAGACATCGTAGAGTACAATCTCAAGGTAATAGACAAACTTGCGCCCGAAAGTACCGCTTCCATGCAAAAAGACATGGCGCGCGGACATCAAAGCGAAGTGCAGGGATTGCTGTTCGACATGATTGCGGCAGCCCAAGAACAAGGAGTTGACATCCCTACATACAAGATGGTAGCCGAAAAATTCAGCTGACTTTATACCTTTACTCGATTATTTTATGCTACTTTTGTCATTCAGAGCGAATGTGGGTGTGTCAAAATACACTTGAACATTTCTTTTAGGCACGGATTTCACGGAAAAAGAATAAAGAAAATCTGTGAAATCCGTGTAATCCGTGCCTAAAAAGAAACAAGCAGTAAGCGAGTTTTTGTTTTGACACATTCCCATTCCAACATTTACTTACTAATTTTAATTACTTATGAATATGCCGACTCTCCTCTCCATCAACTGGAATCCTAATCCCGAACTGTTCAACCTTTTCGGTATCTCCATCCGATACTATGGATTATTATGGATTATCGGACTGGCCTTTGCCTATTTCATCGTACGCCAGCAATATCGCGACCGCAAGATAAGCGATGAAAAATTCGACCCGCTGTTCTTCTATTGCTTCTTCGGCATCCTGATAGGGGCGAGATTAGGGCATTGCCTGTTCTATCAGCCGGATTATTACCTGAACCATTTTTGGGAAATGATACTCCCTGTAAAATTCCTGCCGGACGGAGGTTGGAAATTTACAGGCTATGAAGGACTTGCCAGTCACGGAGGTACGTTAGGATTGATTATCGCCCTTTGGATGTACTGCCGTAAGACAAAGATGCACTATATGGACGTGCTGGACATGATAGCCGTTGCTACGCCCATCACTGCCTGCTGCATCCGCCTTGCCAACTTGATGAATTCCGAGATTGTCGGCAAACCCGCCGATGTACCCTGGGCATTCGTCTTCGAACGGGTGGATATGCTGCCCCGCCATCCGGCACAGCTATACGAAGCAATTGCTTACTTCATTTTCTTCTTAGGAATGGTTTATCTTTATAAACGCGGACAGAAAAAGCAGGAAAGCAAGCTGGAAACAGACTTCAGCACCACAAAAGCAAAGTCCACCGCAGTGCAAGCCGGAGCTTCCCTACCCTATCACCGCGGATTTTTCTTCGGTCTTTGCCTGACGGAAATATTTATCTTCCGCTTCTTCATTGAGTTCCTGAAAGAAGAACAAGTGGATTTTGAAAAGACAATGGCGCTGAACATGGGCCAATGGCTCAGCGTTCCGTTCATAATCATCGGAATTTACTTCATGTTCTTCTACGGCAAAAAAGCGGCAGTAAGATAATTACTTTCCTTTTACTATCCGTTTAATGTCATTCAGCTTGTTCAGCGCTTCGAGCGGTGTCAGGTTGTTCACGTCCAGATTCAGTATTTCGTCACGTATCTGGCATAATATCGGGTCGTCAAGCTGGAAGAAACTGAGCTGCATACCGCCGCGTGTTTCTCCCACTTCGACCATCGGTTTGCCCGATATGCCTTGCTGGCGGTTATCCGTCTCAAGTTGCTTCAATATATCATCGGCGCGTTTCACAATACTTTTAGGCATACCGGCCATCTTGGCTACGTGAATACCGAAGGAGTGCTCACTGCCGCCGCGCTCCAATTTGCGCAGAAAAATAACCTTGTTATCAACCTCCTTTACCGACACATTATAATTCTTGATACGCTTGAAGGACTTTTCCATCTCATTCAGTTCGTGATAGTGCGTGGCAAAGAGTGTACGCGCCTTGGCACGCGGATGCTCGTGGATATACTCCACAATAGCCCATGCAATGGAAATGCCGTCATAAGTAGAAGTACCGCGTCCCAATTCATCAAAGAGCACCAGACTGCGGGAAGAAAGGTTGTTCAATATATCAGCCGCTTCGTTCATCTCTACCATAAACGTAGATTCGCCTACGGAAATGTTGTCGCTGGCTCCCACACGGGTAAATATCTTGTCCACCAAACCGATATGCGCGCTTTCTGCCGGAACAAAGCTGCCGATTTGCGCCATAAGCGTAATCAAAGCAGTCTGACGAAGCAATGCAGACTTACCCGCCATGTTGGGACCGGTGATAATGATTATCTGCTGCGTGCTGCTGTCCAGCATTACATCGTTGGCAATGTACTTCTCTCCTATCGGAAGCTGCTTCTCAATAACCGGATGCCGTCCCTGATGTATTTCCAACACTTCATCGTCGGAAATTACGGGACGGATATAATTATTTTCGCGGGCTGCGGTGGCAAAGGAAAGCAAGCAGTCCAGACGGGCTATCTGGTTTGCGTCAATCTGAATGGCGGGAATAAACTCGCTCAGAGACTGCACCAGCTCTGTGTAAAGCTGTGTTTCCAACACCAGTATCTTGTCCTCGGCACCGAGTATCTTCTCTTCATACTCCTTCAATTCCTGCGTAATGTAACGCTCGGCATTCACCAGCGTCTGTTTGCGAATCCACTCTTGCGGCACTTTATCTTTGTGCACGTTACGTACTTCGATGTAATAACCGAAAACATTGTTATACCCTATCTTCAAACTGGGAATGCCCGTCAGTTCACTTTCCCGCTGCTGCACCTGCAAAAGATAGTCCTTGCCGGAATAAGCTATCCGGCGCAATTCGTCCAACTCGGCATTCACACCGGGCTTTATCACACCGCCTTTATTAATGAGCAACGGGGGATCATTATTGATTTCCTTGTCGATACGGTCACGGATGGACCGGCAGATATTCAGTTGTTCGCCAATGTGGTTCAAGCTGGCATTATCAGCATCCATACAGGCTTCCTTAATCGGTTCGATTGCCTGCAAAGCTACCTTCAAAGCAACCACCTCACGAGGAGAAACGCGCCCTACGGCCACTTTGGAGATAATACGTTCCAAGTCGCCTATCAAATGCAACTGTTCTTCAATCAGTTCTTTGAAGTCGGGCTTACGGAAGAAATACTCTACCACGTTCAGTCGCTCATTAATGGGCTGCACATCTTTCAGAGGGAACACCATCCAGCGCTTCAACAGACGGGCTCCCATCGGACTGATTGTTTTATCTATCACGTTCAATAAGCTGCTGCCGCCGTCGTTCATACTGCCCATCAGCTCCAGACTGCGCACCGTAAACTTATCCAGACGGACATACTTGTCTTCTTCTATGCGTGCCAAAGAGGTGATATGTCCTATCTGCGTATGCTGTGTCATAATGAGGTACTGCAAGATAGCCCCCGAAGCAATAATCCCGTTTTTGAGATGTTCTACGCCGAATCCCTTCAAATTCTTCACTTCAAAATGTTTCAGCAACTTCTCGCGTGCGGTAGTTTCCGTAAACACCCAGTCTTCCAGTTCGAAGGTAAAAAACTTGCTGCCGAAGTTACCCTCAAACATTCCCCGGCGGCCACGCTCAAAAAGCACTTCTTTCGGGGCAAAGTTATTCAACAGCTTGTCCACATAGTCGAAAGGACCTTCAGCTGTCAGGAACTCACCCGTAGAAATATCCAAGAATGCTACCCCGCAAGCCCCCTTGCCGAAATGAACGGCAGCAAGAAAGTTGTTTTCCCGGTAGTTCAGCACATTGTCGTTAATGGATACGCCCGGCGTTACCAATTCAGTGATGCCGCGTTTCACCAGTTTCTTGGTGAGCTTCGGATCTTCCAACTGGTCGCAAATGGCTACACGCTTGCCCGCGCGTATCAGCTTGGGCAGATATGTATCGAGCGCATGATGAGGAAAACCAGCCATTTCAATCGTTTTCCCTTTTCCATTGGCACGTTTTGTCAGAGTAATGCCCAGTATTTCAGCGGCTACAATAGCATCGGTGGAGTAAGTTTCATAGAAGTCTCCGCAACGAAACAGCATGACGGCATCGGGGTGTTTTGCCTTTAAATCAAGAAACTGTTTCATCATCGGGGTAAGGACAATATCTTCGTTCACAGCGGTATTTCTTTAGAGTTTACTAATAAATAGGGCAAAGATAATCCTTTTTTAGAAAATACACACGGAGGGGGTCTAAATCCTTAGCAAGCCTTAACAAAGTGAGTATTTTTGCTAATTCATGTTATAAAACACACTTTTTTATTTGCTTTATTTGGAGATTTCCCAAAAGTCCGTACCTTTGCAATGTGTTTTTCATAGTATTAGATTTAAGGTTAACAAAGGTTGGAGTACAGCGGTACTCCTTTTTTTATGCCCATACGCCTTATTTCATGCTTGCCAACATCAAAGTGGCGTCATTATTGTTCAATTCGTAGACACAAGTTTCAACATCATTATTGTAAGCATGGTCTTTGGAATTCCAACGGGCATAGTTCAAAGCAACTTCATTCTCGGTATATTCAATATTCAGTTTGAAGTAAGGAACCCATGCTTCTTGTACATTGTCCCATTTGGAAGCTTCCTTGCTGATTACACGGTTTTCATTGTCGTAACTGTAGGTATAACGCAGGTGACGGAATAAATAACCACCTTCATTACGGAAGATTGTCTTGGCTGTCAACAGCTCGCCGCTCATTTCTTCGTTTTTCACATAATCCGTAGGATTCATTGCGCTTGCAGAGAAGTTAAGTACACTTGCCATTACTACTGCTACCATTACCACTGCTTTAAGAATTACATTTGTCTTCATAATCGTTATGTTTTTATTGTTATTATTAGTTTGAATTATTGAGGATTCTTTTCTTGAACGCCTTCGACTATATATAGTCAATTGCTGTGCCAAACTAATAAACATCTGAAAATCAACGATTAATAAAAACAAAGATATGTTCGTTTCCGAACAACTGTCCGCACAAAAGCGAACAATCAGCTTTCTACCTTCACTACACTTTCCTCCCCGCCCAATACACTCCCGATAATATCAGCAATGCGCCTACAAGTCCCATCACAGTGAGTTGTTCACCCAAAAGAACGGCAGAACCTATCAACGTGAAAAGCGGATTGAGATAGATATAATTGGAAGCCTGCAACGTACCGAGCCGCTTCAATACCACGTTCCACACCACGAAGCAGACGAGCGAAGCCAATATACCGAGAAAGATAAGATTCGTCCACACAGCCGGATGAAGGAAGCCCTGAAGCGGAAACTGCCAAGGACGGAAAAAGAATGCGGGAAGTATAGTCAGCAAACCGTAAAAGAATACCTTACGGGTAATAAAGGTGGTACGGTAACGCCCGAAAAGCTTCTTCATTATCAAACTGTAGAACGCCCAAGAAAAAGCGGCAAGCAACGTAAGGAAATCGCCCAACGGAGAAATCTTCAGCACAAAATGACCGTTATAAACCACTAATGCCACTCCCGCCAAAGCAAGCAACGAACCGCCTATCAACCCCACAGTTGCCTTCTCCTTCTTATAAATCAGCAAAGACAGAATGGTGGTGAGCAACGGAGCCGTACAGACAATGAACGATACATTGGTGGCCAACGTGATTTCCAATGCCGTATTCTCCGTCAGAAAGTAGAACGAACCGCCCGTAACGCCACCCAACAACAGCCAAAGTTCATCCCGCCAATTATCGGCAAACAGCTTGCGCGGAGAAATGAACCAGATGCCCAGATAGGCCATCAGAAAACGAAGCACAAATATTTCCTGCGGAGAGAGCCCGTACCCTATCAATACTTTCGTAGAGATGAACGTCAACCCCCAAATCCCCACCGTAAGAATGGCTATAAGATGATAAGCATAATTTTTCGTTGTAAACATACACCTGTTTATAAATTGTGCACAAAGATAACGCTTTCCTCTTTCTACACAATGAGACGAGCTTTTATAATATCCGAAGGATGATTTACTAAAACCCTCACAGAGATTTACTAAAACGAGAGGGAAGATTTACTAAATCTCCGCCCGAATTTTAGTAAATCTCCGGAAACGCTTTTAGAAGGGCATTTGAAGAGAGTCTGCCTTTTTATCAGAAAAATAAACAAAAAGGGACGCAATCTTCACAGATTACATCCCCTGAAATATCCTAAAAAATCTTTCTTATAAAATCCTATTGAATTAATTTAGCCATTATTTGTATTACAAACAAAAAATTAGTTTTAAAAGCACATCACAAATATAAGCAATAAAAAGCGTATCATCAAGTATTTCATACTGTTTTTTTACACCACTTCGCTACAAATCTGAAAATAAAGACTTAACTTTGCACCGTTTAATTAACAGGATATAAACCGAATTAAGCAAACTATCAACAAGTTTTAGTAAGTATATCAACAAGTTTTCAACAATATAATTAAAACCATTATGGAATACAATTTCAGAGAGATTGAAAAGAAATGGCAGAAACGATGGGTAGAGAACAAAACCTACCAAGTGACGGAAGACGAAACAAAGCAAAAATATTATGTACTGAATATGTTCCCCTACCCCAGCGGCGCAGGTCTGCACGTGGGACATCCGTTGGGATACATCGCTTCGGACATTTATGCCCGTTACAAACGTCTGCAAGGTTTCAATGTCCTGAATCCCATGGGATATGACGCTTACGGCTTGCCTGCAGAACAATATGCCATACAAACGGGACAACATCCGGCTATCACTACCGTCAACAACATCAACCGCTATCGCGAGCAATTGGACAAGATAGGCTTCTCTTTCGACTGGAACCGCGAAATCCGCACCTGCGACCCTGAATACTATCATTGGACACAATGGGCTTTCCAAAAGATGTTCAACAGCTATTATTGCAATGACAAAAAACAGGCGCGTCCCATTGAAGAGCTGATAGAAGCATTCGCCAAATATGGCAACGAAGGGCTGAACGCCGCATACAGCGAAGAACTGCACTTCACTGCCGATGAGTGGAACGCCATGAGCGAAAAAGAACAACAGGAAGTCCTGATGAACTACCGTATCGCCTATCTGGGTGAAACGATGGTGAACTGGTGTCCGCAACTCGGCACCGTACTTGCCAACGATGAAGTGGTGGACGGAGTATCCGAACGCGGCGGTTTCCCCGTAGTTCAGAAGAAAATGCGCCAGTGGTGTCTCCGCGTATCTGCCTATGCACAACGCTTGCTGGACGGACTGGATACGATTGACTGGACCGAATCTCTGAAAGAAACACAGAAGAACTGGATAGGCCGCAGCGAAGGCGCCGAAATCCAATTCAAGGTGAAAGACAGTGATTTGGAATTTACCATTTTCACCACCCGTGCCGATACCATGTTCGGTGTTACCTTTATGGTGCTGGCTCCCGAAAGCGAATTGGTAGCCCAACTCACCACCCCGGAACAAAAAGCCGACGTGGATGCCTATCTGGAACGTACCAAGAAACGCACCGAACGCGAACGCATTGCCGACCGCAGCGTAACGGGCGTGTTCTCCGGAAGCTATGCCGTCAATCCTTTTACGGGCGAAGCGGTACCCGTGTGGATTAGCGACTATGTACTGGCAGGATACGGAACAGGCGCCATCATGGCGGTACCTGCACATGACAGCCGCGACTATGCTTTTGCCAAACACTTCAACCTGCCCATCATTCCGTTGGTGGAAGGTTGCGATGTGAGCGAAGAGAGTTTCGATGCTAAGGAAGGCATTGTATGCAATTCTCCGAAAACCGGTGTAACGCCTTACTGCGAACTGAACCTGAACGGGCTGACTATCAAGGAAGCCATTGCAGCTACTAAAAAATACGTAAAAGAACATAACTTGGGACGCGTAAAAGTAAACTTCCGCTTGCGCGATGCCATCTTCTCACGCCAGCGTTACTGGGGCGAACCGTTCCCCGTTTACTACAAGGACGGCATGCCTTATATGATTGATGAAAGCTGTCTGCCGCTGGAGCTGCCGGAAGTAGCCAAATTCTTGCCTACCGAAACCGGTGAACCGCCGTTGGGACACGCCACTAAATGGGCTTGGGACACTGTTAACAAATGCGTTACTGACAACGATAAGATAGACAATATCACAATTTTCCCATTAGAACTCAATACGATGCCGGGATTTGCAGGTTCAAGCGCTTATTACTTGCGCTATATGAATCCTCGTAACCATACTGCACTGGTAGACAAGAAAGTGGATGAATACTGGCGTAACGTCGACCTCTATGTGGGTGGTACGGAACACGCTACCGGCCACTTGATTTACTCCCGTTTCTGGAACAAATTCCTGCACGACCTCGGTGTTTCCGCTGTCGAAGAGCCGTTCCAAAAATTAGTGAACCAAGGCATGATTCAGGGAAGAAGCAACTTTGTATATCGCATCAAAGATACCAATACATTCGTATCGCTGAACCTGAAAGACCAATACGACACTACCCCACTCCATGTAGATGTCAACATCGTATCCAACGACGTTCTCGATACGGAAGCCTTCAAGGCATGGCGTCCCGAATACGAAACGGCAGAGTTTATCCTTGAAGACGGAAAATACATCTGCGGATGGGCTGTTGAGAAGATGAGCAAATCCATGTTCAATGTCGTCAATCCCGATATGATTGTAGAGAAATACGGTGCGGACACGCTTCGTATGTACGAAATGTTCCTCGGCCCCGTAGAACAGTCCAAACCTTGGGATACGAACGGCATCGACGGTGTGCATCGTTTCATCAAGAAATTCTGGTCTTTGTTCTACGACCGCAACGACAATTATCTGGTGACTGATGAACCCGCCAACAAAGAAGAACTGAAATCTTTGCACAAACTCATCAAGAAGGTTACGGGAGACATCGAACAGTTCTCTTACAATACAAGCATCAGCGCCTTTATGATTTGCGTAAACGAATTGTTCGCAATGAAATGCAGCAAGAAAGAGATATTGAACCAACTCACTGTCACGCTGGCTCCTTTCGCTCCGCACGTATGCGAGGAATTGTGGGAAACATTAGGCAATACAGGTTCGGTATGCGACGCTCAATGGCCCGCATACAATGAAGAATATCTGGTGGAAAATACGGTGAACTACACCATTTCATTCAACGGAAAGGCACGTTTCAATATGGAGTTCCCTGCCGATGCCGCATCGGACGCTATTCAGGAAACAGTATTAGCAGACGAACGTTCCATTAAATGGATAGACGGAAAGAACATCATCAAGGTAATCGTAGTGCCCAAGAAGATTGTAAACATTGTTATCAAATAACAAATATGCAAATTACAAAACTAACCAAAACGGAAGTGATGAGAGAGTTGAAAGACTATATCTTCATCACTTTCGGATTAATCTCTTACGCGATGGGATGGGCCGCGTTCCTTATCCCCTATCAGATTACAACCGGCGGTACTACAGGTATCGGAGCCATCATCTATTATGCCACGGGATTTCCCATCCAGTGGTCATATTTCATCATCAATGCGGTTTTAATGACGTTTGCCATTAAAATCCTCGGACCGAAATTCAGTATCAAGACCACATTCGCCATCTTCGGACTGACGTTCTTTCTGTGGTTCTTCCAAATACTGGTGAACGGACCGGACGGAGTGCCTCCGCAAATCCTCGGACCCGGACAGGACTTCATGGCTTGCCTGATAGGCGCTGCCATGTGCGGTGTGGGTTTGGGCGTAGTGTTCAATTGCAACGGAAGCACAGGCGGTACGGATATTATTGCAGCCATTATCCACAAATATCACGATGTCACTTTAGGCCGTATGATTATGATTTGCGACGTAGTCATCATCAGCTCCTGTTACTTCATATTCAACGACTGGAGACGGGTTATTTTTGGTTTTGTAACGCTGTTTGTCATCGGTATCGTATTGGATTACATCGTGAACGGTGCACGCCAATCGGTGCAATTCTTCATCTTTTCCAAAGATTATGAGAAGATTGCCGACCGCATCACCAAAGAGACTCATCGGGGTGTGACAGTGCTCGACGGTATAGGCTGGTACAGCAAACGTAATGTGAAAGTATTGGTTGTATTGGCTTATAAGCGTCAGTCTGTCGAGATATTCCGCTTGGTCAAGGACATTGATCCGAATGCTTTTATCTCTCAAAGTTCCGTTATCGGGGTGTATGGAGAAGGTTTCGATAAATTAAAAGGAAAATGAAAAAGAAATTTGTATTTGCAACCAACAATGCTCATAAGCTGGAAGAAGTAACTGCCATTTTAGGAAATAAAGTAGAACTTCTCAGCATGAAAGACATTCACTGTCATGCAGATATTCCTGAAACTGCAGATACACTTGAAGGAAATGCCTTGCTGAAGGCAAGATATATCTTTGAAAACTATCAGTTGGATTGTTTTGCCGATGATACCGGTCTGGAAGTGGAAGCCCTGAACGGTGCTCCGGGAGTATATTCCGCACGTTATGCCGGCGACGCGCACAATTCGGAAGCCAATATGAAGAAGTTATTGCAGGATATGGAAGGCATGGAGAACCGTAAAGCGCAATTCCGTACCGTTTTTGCCCTTATCGTCAATGGAAAGGAACATCTGTTCGAAGGTATCGTAAAAGGCGAAATAACGAAGCACAGGCACGGCACTTCCGGCTTTGGATACGACCCTGTTTTTATTCCCGAAGGATATACGCAAACGTATGCCGAAATGGGTAATGAGTTGAAGAATAAAATCAGCCACCGGGCACTGGCTACGAATAAGCTTTGCAATTTCCTTTCAAAGTAGATACTATCTGTCATTCAAAATGAAGCAGATACTATCTGTCATTCAGAGCGAAGCGAAGAATCTCTTCTCTATATTACACATTGAAATGTAAAGGAGAGTAGATTCTTCGCTTCGCTCTGAATGACAGATACTCTTGATATAAATTAATTCTCAATATTTACTTATTAAAAAAATACTTTATTTTCAATTATCCATTCCACTGTAAATAACTACCTAAATCCTCTAATCGGGGATTTTTTTCTCTTATCAAATTATCTTTTTTACTTCTACTCCACCCTTTAAGAGATTTCTCTCTGGCAATAGCATATTCAATATTTTGAAATTCCTCATAATAGAGTAAAATATGACAACTGTATTTTTTAGTAAATCCTTCTATCTTACCTGATTTATGTTCATTATATCGACGATACAGATTATTAGTCACACCTATATAAAGTACTGTTCTATTAGAGTTAGACATAATATAAATACAGTATTTTTCCATATTTTACAGAATTAATCTTCCTGTCATTCAGAGCGAAGCGAAGAATCTACTCCCTTTTACATTTCAATGTGTAATATAGAGAGTAGATTCTTCGTCGCAAGCTCCTCTGAATGACAGACTATACCTTAGCGTAAAAATCAAAAAATGTTTTGAGCGAAGCTAATGATAGGGCTTTTACATTTTAATAACCCCCTATAACTCCTAAATCTACAACCCCAGTTTTGCAGAAATTTCCAACATCTTCTTGATTGGTTTTACTGCCTTTTCTGCAATTTCGGCATCTACCTTAATTTCGGGAGACTCGTCTTTCAGGCAGTTATAGAGTTTTTCCAACGTGTTTAGCCGCATGAAGTTACATTCATTGCAGGCGCAAGTGCTATCATTGGGTGGAGCCGGAATAAATTTAGTCTGCGGACACTTCTTTTGCATCTCGTGCAGAATGCCGGACTCCGTAGCAACGATATATTCCTTTTCGGGATGGGCAACCGCATACTTCAATAAAGCTGCCGTAGAGCCTACTACATCCGCCAGCTTCAGAACCGTACTCTTGCATTCGGGATGTGCCAGTACCACTGCACCGGGATGTTGGCGCTTTAATTCAACAATCTTTTCAACCGAGAATTGTTCGTGTACATGGCACGCGCCGTCCCATAATAACATATTTCTGCCGGTAACGGAGTTAATATAATTTCCTAAGTTTCTGTCCGGACCGAATATTATTTTCTCATCTTTGGGAAAGCTTTCAACGATTTGCTTGGCGTTGGTGGATGTTACCACTACGTCCGTAACGGCCTTTACGGCAGCTGTCGTGTTCACATAGGATATAACCGTATATCCGGGATGCTCTTTGACAAACTGTGCAAACTCGTCTGCCGGACAACTGTCGGCAAGCGAACAACCTGCCGCCATATCGGGTACCAATACCTTTTTGTCGGGACAAAGTACCTTTGCCGTTTCACCCATGAAGTGAACACCGCACATCACAATAATGTCGGCTTCCGTTTTTGCCGCCCATTGCGCCAAAGCCAGACTGTCGCCAACGTAGTCGGCTATGTCTTGTATCTCACCCTTCTGGTAGTAGTGACCCAGAATGATTGCATTCTTCTCTTTCTTCAGCTGTTTAATAGCTTCTATCAGATTATTCATAATAATAATTTTTATTTCTCTTCTTTCTTTAAAAATCTTTTGATAGTAATGATAGGCTGTTAATAGTGTGGACAAATTAATATGGTTTTTCTTGCCCATGAAGTTATTAGTATCGGATAAAACTTTATTCTTAGGTTATTAACGTAAGAAATTCAGGTTATATCTCTTGATAATAAGCTCCCTACTCTCTCATTACTTCACTTCATTAACATCTTGTTGATAAACCGCAAAGTTAATAACTTTAGGGAGATTAATCAGTGAAATAAGACTTAAAAATGTGTTTATACAGCCTTTGAAAATTAAGCTTAACTTTTTTGGTTTGTTCGTTATGCTTATGTAATATGCGTTACTTTGAATAATGCAAGTATTATTTCTAAAAATCTTTCCCTGTACTATTGACACCTTTTCAACGGTTATTAACAGGGATGTGAACGGAAAGAATTATCTTTGCACAGTGTGAATTGGCACATAGTACACAGATTGATGCAAAGTATATGATTATGAATAGAAAACTGAAGATAACCGAACTGAATCGTATTAGTACAGAGGAGTTTAAAGAAGCGGAAAAGTTGCCGTTGATAGTTGTGTTGGATAATATTCGCAGTTTGCATAATATAGGTTCCGTATTCCGTACTTCGGACGCTTTTCGCATCGAATGTATCTATCTGTGTGGAATTACGGCTACTCCACCCCATCCCGAAATGCACAAAACGGCTTTGGGAGCCGAATTTACGGTTGACTGGAAGTATGTTAATAACGCTGTTGAAGCTGTTGATAACCTCAGGAATGATGGATATACGGTCTATTCCGTGGAACAGGCGGAAGGTAGTATCATGCTGAATGAGTTGACTTTAGATAAAAATAAGAAGTATGCCGTAGTAATGGGAAATGAAGTGAAAGGTGTTCAACAGGAAGTTATAGACCATTCTCACGGCTGTATTGAAATTCCGCAATACGGTACGAAGCACTCTCTGAATGTATCGGTTACGGCAGGTATTGTTATTTGGGATTTATTCAATAAATTGAAATAAGTGTCGTCATATACTATCTGTTATCAACATACTATGAACCGGATTTAAAGTTGTCCGTTTTCCACCATTAGAATGACTCTTTCGGTAAGTGCATCTTCTCCGGAAGGGTCGTATTGTTTTTTCAGACTGGCGCCGAACAATGCGGCGAAAGTTTGATAGAATCCGGCTTTGAAAGGTCCCATAAACGCTTTGACCAGTTCATAGGAAGTTGAATTGGTCTGCCTGTCCACTAACTTTATCAACAGCTTTCCCTGAGCAAAAGAAAGTTTTTTCATGCGGGGAGTATATTGTTCTTTCAATCCTTTCTCCACAGCTTTCAAATGCTTTTGCCGTTCTTTTTCGGTAGGGATGGTTTGCAGATATTCGTAAGTTTCAATGATGGCACGGTTGATTTCTTTGGAAATAGGCAATACCTTTTTCACATCACGGATGAGTTTATAGTATTTCGTTATTTCACGCTTGTTTTTGAATTTGAGCGGTTTAAAGATATAAACGGTAGGAAGTTTTACGTATGGAATCGTATCGCCGTTATAAACGCACATAGGAGTGAGGTAGATACTTTTGGACATATCGGTTCGGGGTTGTTGCTGGGCATGGCAAACCAAGCTTCCCGATGAGAGAAACACAATGAGTATTACTATATTAAGCCGTATGTTCATGCCGCAAAAGTACACCATTCTGTGTAATGTTGTTGCATTGCTTCCGTTTTTCCTTGTTCAATTAACTAATTTAAGGTAACTTCGCTGTCCGTAAATTTGGAAATATCCTATTATCAATGACAATAATCAAGGTAGGAGTTTTTATAAGTATGCTGTTGATAACTCCTATGCTTGTAGCTCAGAACACATCTGTTTCTCTGTGGGAAGAAAATCTGGAACAGCTTTCCATGGATGGGGAAGAAAACAATTGGGAAGACGAACTGGAAGAACTTTCCAACCGCTTGCACGAACCGGTTAATATTAATGTCGCCACCAAACGGCAATTGGAAGAATTTCCTTTCCTGACAGAACTCCAAATAGAAAATATCTTGGCATATGTGTATATACACGGACAGATGCAGACTGTTTATGAGTTGCAACTGGTGGAAGCAATGGATAAACGGACTATTGAATTGTTGCTGCCTTTTGTTTGTGTAAAGGTTGTTGAAGACGATTTCCGCTATCCTTCTTTAAAGACGATATTGAAATATGGCAGACAGGAAGTATTGACACGTATGGATGTTCCTTTCTATACCCGTAAAGGATATGAGAAATACTATCAGGGACCTGCCATTTATCATTCTTTGCGTTATAATTTTCGTTATGGAGACTATTTTCAGGCGGGGATAGTGGGAGAGAAGGATGAAGGAGAGCCGTTCTTTGCTTTACAGGATAAAAAAGGGTATGATTACTATTCTTTCTACTGTTTGTTTAAGAACTTGGGTAAATTGAAATCGTTGGCATTGGGCAATTATAAGTTGAGTTTCGGGCAGGGACTGGTACTCAGTACCGATTTTCGGTTGGGGAAGACTTTTTCCATGTCTACATCGGAATACCGTACAGGAGGAATCAGGAGACACGGTTCTACGGATGAATATAATTATTTTCGCGGAGCGGCGGCAACAGTGGAACTTCTTCGTTTTTTGAAACTTTCCGTTTTCTACTCACATCGTTCTATGGACGGGGTGATAAAAGACGGGGAAATCACTTCTGTCTATAAAACCGGACTGCATCGTACGGAAAAAGAAGCGGATAAAATGAATGCTTTTACCATGCAATTGATGGGCGGTAACTTGACTTATGAGAAGAATAAGTTGAAAGTAGGCGTAACAGGCGTTTATTACTTTTTCAATCATCCTTATGAACCGGATTTAAAGAAGTATGCAAAATACAACTTATATGGAAATGATTTTTATAATCTGGGCGTAGACTATAAATACCGTTTGGGAAAACTGGTATGGGTTGGAGAGGGGGCTGTGGGAAAGCAAGGTTATGCTTTGCTGAATCAACTGAAATATATACTATTAACAGGTTATCAACTGCTGTTAATTCATCGTTATTATTCACATGATTACTGGTCTTTCTTCGGTCGTTCATTCGGAGAAGGCAGTACGCCTCAAAATGAGAATGGCTGGTACCTTGCTGCGGAGGCAACTCCACTGGCGCACTGGAAGTTTTTCGCTGCATTGGATATGTTTTCTTTCCCGTATTGGAAATATCGTATCAGCAAACCTTCACAAGGAATAGACGGGATGTTTCAGGTTGTTTATTCTCCTCGCAGGAACTTGACGGCATATCTTAATTATCGCTACAAACGGAAGGAGAGGGATGTTTCGGGAACAGAAGGGAAGATTACATTGCCTGTCTGCCATCATAAGTTGCGGTGCAGGTTTACTTATATGCCGGGCGGTTTTGTGTATCGCACTACGATTGATTATAATCATTTTCGTCAGCAAGACGGTGCAGGCTATAGTTTTAAGGGAAAACAAGGCTGGCAATGTACACAATCCTGTGCTTATACATTTTCCGATTTTCCGTTGGGTGTATCCGTACAAGGCACTTATTTTGATACGGATGATTATGATTCCCGTGTTTATTCTTCTGAAAAGGGATTGCTTTATACATTTTATACCCCTTCTTATTATGGTGAAGGTTTTCGTTATTCCGCCCATGTGCGCTGTGATATGAACAAAACTTTTATGTTTCTCGTTAAGTTCGGGCAAACTGTTTATCGGAATCGTGAGAGTATCGGTTCGGGTAACGACTTGATAGCGGGAAATAAAAAAACGGATTTGCAAATGCAGCTCCGTATCAAGTTTTGAGTGAAAAGTAATAAGTAAAAAGTAATCAGTAAGTGTGCATAATTAGTTTATACTATCTGTCATTCAGAGCGAAGCGAAGAATCTACTCCCTTTTTTCGCATTCATAGAGGAAAGAGATTCTTCGCTTCGCTCTGAATGACAGATAGTATAAACTAATTTTCAACATTTACTTAATTGTATTGTTTTTGGAAGTACCTATATGTTTATTTTCTATATTTGCGGCATTAATTATAAATCATAATCATAAATCATAATCATAAATCATTAATTATAAATCGCTAATCATAAATAAGATGACTGTCATTTATCCGTCTCCCATATTCGGTCCTGTTCATTCCCGCCGTCTGGGAGTATCTTTGGGAATCAATCTGTTACCGGAAGACGGTAAGGTGTGTAGCTTCGATTGTATTTACTGTGAATGTGGATTTAACTCCGATCATCGTCCTAAAAAGCCGTTGCCTACACGTGAGGAAGTGCGTAAGGCATTGGAAGCACGGCTACAGGATATGCAAAAGAACGGTCCTGTTCCCGATGTACTTACCTTTGCCGGAAACGGAGAACCGACTGCACATCCGCATTTTCCCGAAATAATAGAGGATACACTTGCTTTGCGTGATAAATATTTTCCGAAAGCGAAAGTAAGCGTGCTTACCAACTCCACTTTCATTCATCGTCCGGCTGTGTTTGAAGCCTTGAACAAGATAGATAACAATATTCTGAAATTAGACACGGTGGATGAAGCATATATCCGTGAGCTTGACCGTCCGGCAGGCCACTATTCCGTGCGTGAAATAATAGAGGGGATAAAGGCTTTTAAGGGTAATTGCATTATTCAAACCATGTTCTTGAAAGGCGGTTTTAGGGACAAGGATATGGATAATACTTCCGATAAATATGTTTTGCCTTGGTTAGAGGCCGTAAAAGAGATTTCTCCCCGTCAGGTAATGATTTATACTATCGACCGGGAAACACCCGACCATGACTTGCAAAAGGCCACTCATGAGGAATTAGACCGTATTGCAGCATTGGTGAAGGAGGCGGGGATAGCGGTGAGCGTCTCTTATTAAGCAGTTATTTGTTATGCCATAAGTTTAAATTGCAGGTAGCTTCCACCTGTTTTTCAATATTATCGGGCAGAGCGGGGAAGAAATCGATACCTGTAATGCGTTCCACCTCGTCTACACTGTTGACGTAAGCATCCAACGGGTGGTTTCCTGATGTGTTTTTATAAATGAAGCCGATGGCTTTGGGAGGATTACTGTTTGTACAGAGTATAACTTTGAAAAAAGCTTCAGGTACAGTTATTTTGTGCTTTTTGCCAATGGTGCGGTGCTTTTGCCGATAAAGGACAGGACCGCAGACAATGTAGATTTTTCCCTCTTTTTTTGCCCACAGGCGGCAGGCTTCTTCCAGTTCTTTCCAGTCACCTCGGTTCAGGTTGTGGTTTTGGGGGCAGATATTGGTCATGTAGAAACTCTCCTGCATAGCTTTCCAATGCCAACGGTTGTCGCCGGCAGGACACATATGCCCTCTATCCATGCCGGAACGCTTGTAGTCGTCGGTGGTTACAGCTTGGTTCTCAGGCAGGTCGGGGTCGGGCAGGAACTTGTCTGTGCGGCTCTCGCGTTCTATCAATTTCTCGGGAGTTAGTTCCCATGCTACCCAGTTAGGTATCTTTAAATCTTTGTTGTAAGATACTGTGTAGCCTTTTCGATGCAGTATTTGTTCGGGTGTGTGTGTTAGGGGGGCGGGGTAGAGCACATCCTTTACGGCAACAGGAAGGTTAATGTGCAAAGCCTTCGTTATGGGTTCATAACAAATGAAGGCGATGCACATTAATACTATTAAATAGAATAACCCTTTGGACTGCTTCTGTTTTTTTCCTTTTCTTGCCATAATGTATCTTCTGTGGTGAAGGTCTTTATAACAGTTGCTTTGCTTTTTCCAATGCTACATTAATATTGGGACAAATGTTGTCTTTTCCAAGCAATTCATAGAAACCGGATTTCTCAAGGACATTATGTACTTTTTCGTTGACGCCTGACAATACAATTGTGATTTTCTCTTTTTGCGACATCTTACAAAGGCTTTCCAGATTATGAATACCTGTTGAATCGATGAAAGGAACCTTACGCATACGTATGATACGTACTTTGGGGCGGTCGCCAAGTTGCGCCATTACTTCCTCAAACTTTGTTGCGATGCCGAAGAAGTAGGGGCCGTTGATTTCATATACTTCCACACCTTGGGGAATGATTAGATGTTCTTCGCTCGTAGCGATATCCGATTCGGCATTCGGGTCTATCTCGTCTTTGATAACCGATATTTCGGTTGTTTCCATGACGCGGCGCATAAAGAGTACGCAGGCAATGACCAAGCCCACTTCGATAGCGATTGTCAAGTCGAAGATAACCGTCAGAAAGAAAGTTATCAATAATACGGTAACATCCGATTTGGGGTTCTTCATCAATGCCCTGAATACGCGCCAGCCACTCATGTTGTAGGATACGACAACGAGCACACCTGCCAGGCATCCCATCGGAATGTATTGAGCCAGCGGCATAAGCAACAGAAGAATCAAAAGCAGCACTACCGCATGCACTATACCGGCTACGGGCGACTTACCGCCATTATTGATGTTAGCCATTGTACGGGCAATGGCGCCTGTGGCGGGAATACCTCCGAAAAGCGGAGTCGCCATATTGGCAACGCCCTGTGCTATCAATTCGGTATTGGAATCGTGCTTATCGCCGATGACACCGTCGGCTACGGTAGCCGAAAGCAAAGATTCTATGGCTCCCAATACAGCAATCGTAATGGCAACGGGAAACAGGTTCTTTATCGCTTCCCAGTCCAGTGTAGGCATTACAGCATCAGGAAGTTCGGCTTTGATGCTGAAACGGTCGCCAATGGTGTCGATACAGTCGATGCCGCCGTACATCTTCATCAGATAAACGGCTACGGTCACTACGATAATGGCAATGAGCGAGCCGGGAATCTTCTTGGAGAATTTCGGAGTAATGGCAATGATAAAGATGCTGGCAATGCTGACAACCGTATTCCACCAGTTGACAGTATCGAAGTGGCGGAAGTAAATAATCCATTTGCCCACGAAGTCGCCCGGAACTTTTTCTCCGCCGAAGTTCAGTCCGAATATGTCTGCAATCTGAGTGGTAAAGATAGTAACGGCGATACCGCTCGTGAAGCCTACGATAATGGGATAGGGGATAAACTTGATGACCGCTCCCAGCTTGAATACTCCCAGAAGAATGAGGATAACGCCCGCCATTAATGTGGCTACAATCAGTCCCGCTTCTCCATATTGTTGGATAATGCCGTAAATAATAACGATGAACGCACCGGTAGGTCCGCCAATCTGGACTTTGCTACCTCCTAACAGGGAGATGATAAACCCGGCAATGATAGCCGTGATGATACCTTTCTCAGGCGATACGCCTGATGCAATACCGAACGCAATGGCAAGCGGCAAGGCAACGATACCTACAATGATACCGGCCATAAGGTCTGCCATGAAGAGTTCTTTTGAGTAATTTTTTAAAGCCGTGTACAGTTTTGGCTTGAATTCGAACGCTTTCATTTTTTATTTTAGAAGTTTTGTTTTACTTGCTTTTTAGGCACGGATTACACGGATTTCACGGAAAAAGGAATAAAGAAAATCCATACTTTCCGTGTAATCCGTGCCTAAAAATCCTCCTCTTTTTGAAAAGAGATTGCAAAATTAAGTAAAATAAAGCAAATAGCTATAACTATTCCATTTGTTTTTTGTTGATTTTGTCTATGAGGTGATAGATAAATCCGATGAGATAAAATACCGTTTTATTAAACTAAATGACTATTTTTGTGCTATCAAAAAAGGAAATACCAACAATCTATACGTAATTACATTAACTAATAAAAAAGAAACTATGAGCAAGAGTATCAAAGGAACTCAGACAGAAAAGAATCTGTTGACTTCATTCGCCGGTGAATCACAAGCAAGAATGCGTTACACTTATTTTGCAAGCGCAGCAAAAAAGGAAGGTTACGAACAAATTTCAGCTATCTTTACCGAAACAGCTGATCAGGAAAAAGAACATGCAAAACGTATGTTTAAGTTCTTGGAAGGCGGAATGGTAGAAATTACCGCTTCTTATCCGGCAGGCGTCATCGGTACTACATTGGAGAATTTGCAGGCTGCCGCTGCAGGCGAGCACGAAGAATGGTCATTGGACTATCCTCACTTTGCCGATGTTGCCGAACAAGAAGGTTTCCCTGCAATTGCCGCTATGTATCGCAATATTGCCATCGCCGAGAAAGGACACGAAGAACGTTACCGCGCTTTCGTGCAGAACATTGAAAACGCCGCTGTTTTCGCTAAAGAAGGTGAAGTAGTATGGCAATGCCGCAACTGCGGTTTCATTTATACCGGCAAGGAGGCTCCTCAAGTATGTCCCGCTTGTTTACATCCGCAGGCTTACTTCGAGGTGAAGAAAGAAAATTGGTAAAACGACCTTTACTGTATAAAACAAGGAGAGTGTGTCAAAACGGATGATAGTTTAACTTCGTTTTGATACACTCTCTTATTTTTAACAGTTGTGCCACCAAGCTGGCACAACTTTGCCACTTTGATGGCATAAGTGTGCCAATACGGTGACAAAGGTGTGCCAACTTGGTGGCACAAATTAAGATTATCGGTTTATTTCTTTTCTGCGTGCGGATAGTCTATCGTATAGTGCAGACCGCGGCTTTCCTTGCGTTCCATAGCTTGGCGGGTAATCAGATAGCCTACATTAATCATATTGCGCAGTTCGCAAAGTTCACGGGTTGCCTTGCTGCTCTTGAACAGCTTTTCCGTCTCCTCATAAAGAATATCCAATCGGTTCCATGCGCGGGTGAGGCGGGTGTTGCTGCGGACGATACCTACATAAGATTCCATAATCTGGTTCACCTCCTTCATGCTTTGCGTAATCAGCACACGCTCTTCGTTGGAGATAGTTCCTTCATCGTTCCATTCGGGAATATCCTCATTGAAGTCATAGCGTTCCAATACGCTCAGTGCGTGCTTGGCGGCTGCGTCGGCATAGACCACCGCTTCAATCAGTGAGTTGGAAGCCAAACGGTTTCCGCCGTGAAGACCGGTGCACGAACATTCGCCGATGGCATACAGGCGGCGGATGCTGGATTGTCCGTCCAAATCTACCTTGATGCCGCCGCAAAGGTAGTGTGCGGCAGGTGCTACGGGGATGTAGTCTTTGGTAATATCAATGCCGATGCTGAGGCATTTCTTATAGATATTCGGGAAGTGCTTCTTGGTTTCTTCGGGATTTTTGTGGGTAACGTCCAGATAGACGTGCTCGTCGCCGCGCTGTTTCATTTCGTTGTCAATGGCACGCGCCACGATGTCGCGCGGGGCAAGTGAAAGGCGCGGGTCATACTTCTGCATGAATTCCTTTCCGTCCATGGTACGGAGCACGCCGCCGTATCCGCGCATGGCTTCCGTTATCAGGAAACAAGGGCGGTCGCCCGGATGATAGAGGGCGGTGGGGTGGAATTGGATGAATTCCATATCCTTTACGGCGCCTTTGGCACGGTAGACCATGGCAATGCCGTCGCCTGTGGCAACCAACGGGTTGGTAGTGTTACGATATACGGCTTCGCAACCGCCGGTTGCCATAATGGTCATTTTGGAAAGGAATGTATCCACTTCTCCGGTATTCTCGTTCAGCACGTAAGCGCCATAGCATTTGATGCCCGGAGTATAGCGGGTTACGATAATGCCCAAATGGTGCTGGGTGATGATTTCCACTGCGAAGAAGTTGGTGAATACGGTGATGTTGGGATGTTGCTTTACGGCTTCAATCAGGCTGTCTTGTATTTCCGCGCCGGTATTGTCCTTGTGGTGCAGGATACGGAATTCCGAGTGTCCGCCTTCTTTGTGCAGGTCGAATTCTCCGCTATCTTTTTTGTCGAAGTTCACTCCCCATTTAATAAGCTCATTGATTTGTTCGGGGGCGTTGCGCACCACTTTTTCCACAGCTTCACGGTCGCTTATCCAGTCTCCGGCAATCATGGTGTCTTCGATGTGCTTATCGAAATTATCTACTGCCAAGTTGGTGACGGAAGCGATGCCGCCTTGTGCAAAATAAGTGTTTGCCTCTTCCAGACCGGCTTTGCAGATGAGGGCTACTGTTCCTTTATGCGCCACCTTAAGCGCAAAACTCATACCGGCAATTCCGGAGCCGATAACGAGGAAATCGAACTTTCTTACCATAGTTTCGTGTATTTAACACCGCAAAACTACAAAATAAGTACGTTCCTTGTCTCCCTTATGGGCATTAATTCGTAAAAATACCTACCTTAGCGGCAAAAACCGGATAAAATGAATCGAATTTTTCATGCACGTATCGCTGCCGGACAGTATTTGTTTATCCTCTTGGCAGGTGCAATGGCTGTTTACGGTCTTTGGGAGAAGCACATTCTTGTTGCTGTTCTGTTTATGCTTTTGTTGGTTGTCAGCATCGAGAAGTTGATTCATACTACCTATACCGTTACTGCCGATAATAAGCTGTTGTTGTTCTTCGGCCGCTTTTCGCGGGGGCAGGAGATTCTGTTGAAGGATATTACATCGGTAGAACGTACTTCTTCCATGCGGATAGGCAGATTTGCCGTTATGCGCTATGTACTGATAAGGTATGGAGAGGGCAAGTGCGTAGCGCTTCTTCCCGTTAAAGAGGAGGAGTTTATCCGGCTGTTGGAAGAACGTATATCATCTGCTGGTGATAATTAAGTGGGTTATCATGCCTTTTTTCTGAATTTCTTGTTGTATCTTGCATGCAGAAATCTATAAATGCAAGAACTATGAAATATCAAGTTGCCATTATCGGTGGAGGTCCTGCGGGATATACGGCTGCGGAAACAGCCGGAAAAGCCGGTCTGAGCGTTGTGCTTTTCGAGAAACAAAGCCTTGGCGGAGTGTGCCTGAATGAAGGGTGTATTCCTACCAAGACTTTATTGTATTCGGCAAAAACATATGATAGTGCGCGCCACGCATCCAAATATGCGGTCAATGTGGCGGAGGTATCATTCGACTTGTCCAAAATTATAGCCCGCAAACAGAAAGTAGTGCGAAAGCTGGTGTTGGGAGTCAAAGGAAAGCTGACTGCCAATAATGTGACTATTGTGAATGGAGAGGCTTCAATCATAGATAAGAATCATATTCTGTGTGGCGACGAAACGTATGAATGTGACAATTTATTGCTTTGCACAGGGTCGGAAACATTTATTCCGCCTATTCCCGGAGTAGATGCGGTGCCTTATTGGACGCATCGTGACGCATTGGATAATAAAGAACTTCCCGAATCGCTGGCTGTCATCGGCGGCGGGGTAATCGGTATGGAGTTCGCCTCATTCTTCAATAGTCTGGGGGTAGAGGTCACTGTCATTGAGATGCTGGATGAAATATTGGGCGGAATGGACAAGGAACTGTCTGCCATGCTGCGTGCGGAATATGCCAAGCGCGGTATTAAATTCATGCTGGGTACGAAGGTAGTGTCACTGAACGAAAGTCTGTCGGAGGAACGGCAGGCGCAGGTAGAAGTGAGTTATGAGAATGCCGAGGGTGCAGGTTCTGTAACCGCAGATAAATTATTGATGAGTGTGGGACGCCGCCCTGTAATGAAAGGCTTCGGACTGGAGAATCTGAATCCGGAAAAAACGGAACGCGGCAGCATACGGGTTGACGGACAGATGCGGACTTCCGTTCCGGGTGTGTATGCGTGCGGAGACTTGACCGGATTTTCTTTATTGGCCCATACTGCCGTACGCGAGGCGGAAGTGGCGGTACATACTATATTGGGCGAGAAAGACTGTATGAGTTACAAGGCTATCCCCGGCGTGGTATATACCAATCCGGAGATTGCGGGTGTGGGAGATACGGAAGAGTCTTTACAAAAAAAAGGCGTTTCCTATCGTACGGTGAAGTTGCCTATGGCTTATTCCGGTCGTTTTGTAGCGGAGAATGAAGGTGTCAACGGTATGTGTAAGTTGCTGTTGGCAGAAGACGATACTGTTTTGGGAGCACATTTGCTGGGCAATCCGGCTTCGGAGATTGTCACGTTGGCAGGTATGGCTGTCGAACTTGGATTGACGGCGGCAGAATGGAAGAGGATTGTATTTCCGCATCCTACGGTGGGTGAAATCTTTAAGGAAGCTCTTTAACTAAATACGCTCTGAATGACAGATAGTATAAACTAATTATGCACATTTACTTATTCACTTAAATGAAATACACTATATCATGAAAATCGTAAAGTTGATGACTTGCGATTCTGCAACTCAAGCCCATATTATTCAGGGAGCGTTGCAGAACGAAGGAATTGATTCTATGTTACGGAATGAGAATATGTCCACACTGCTGGCGGGATTGCAGGTAAGTAATCTGACAGGTGTAGACATACTGGTGAACGAAGAAAACTATGAAGCGGCAATCAATCTGTTGGAACAAAACCAGATGATTCCCGAACAATTGAGGTACTGTCCTTTCTGCGGCTCTTCCGACATTAAATTTGTCCTTAGAAAAGGACATCGGCTAAGAGCTGTTGCGGCAGCTGTCGCCTCTTTGCTGGCGGGTGCTGCTCCGGGTACTAACCATTGGGAGTATGTTTGTAATCAATGTAAAGGAAGATTTGAGAAGCCGGTTGCTAAAAAGCATCAGGTAATAGTTGAATCTAAATGATAGCTTGTGAGAAGATGAGAAAATGCAGCTTGTTACCGATTGTGTTCATTTTGACACTGATTCCTTGTATATTGTCTGCACAGGGAGTATCGACAGAAATAAACTCCCTTTCTTCGCAACTGGATACACTGATAAAATATAAACTGCCCGAAGGTTCCAATGTATCTGTTTCGGTGTACGATTTGAGCGCTAATGAAACGCTGTATGCTTATCAGGCTGACAAACTTTCCCGTCCGGCTTCTACAATGAAGTTACTGACTACGATTACGGCGCTTGCACGCCCTGAGGCAAACGAGCCTTTTTGTACGGAGGTTTGGTATAAGGGAGTGATTGAACGTGATACGCTGAAAGGAGATATATACGTTGTCGGAGGTTTTGATCCGGAGTTTGATGATGAAGCGTTGGACTCTTTGGTCAGTAGGGTGGCGCGTCTGCCTTTTTCTGTGCTTCAGGGCAAGATATATGGCGATGTTTCCATGAAAGACTCTTTGTATTGGGGAAGCGGCTGGTTATGGGATGATACGCCTCATTCCTTTCAGCCATATTTGTCGCCGCTGATGCTCGGCAAGGGAGCGGTTACGGTAACAGCTTTTCCCGGCGTACAGGGAGATACGGCACGCTTGGAATGTACTCCCGCTTCGTCTTATTATACACTGGCCAATACAACGAAAACCCGTACTCCCTCTGCCGGGCGTTTCCGTGTATCCCGCAACTGGCTGGAGAACGGCAATGACATAACGGTATCGGGTAATGTGGACGGGAAGCGTACCGGTACGGTGAATATCTATTCTTCACAGGACTTTTTTATGCATACGTTCTTGGAACGTTTGCAGGCAAAAGGCATCCGTTGTCTGTCCGATTATTCTTTCAATGAATTTCAAAAAGACAGTATTTCTGTGCGAATGGCATCTTATAATACTTCCGTGCAGGCAGTAGTCAATCAAATTATGAAAGAGAGCGACAACTTGAATGCCGAGGCTATGCTGTGCCGTTTAGGTGCACAGTCCACGGGCAACAGGCATATCTCTGCCGAAGACGGACTTTCGGCTATCCGCCGGTTGATAAAAAAACTGGGTCATGCTCCCGACCGCTATAATCTGGCAGACGGTTGCGGGCTTTCCAACTATAATTATATCTCATCGGAACTTTTAGTAGCTTTCTTGAAGTTTGCTTATTCGCGTACGGATGTGTTCCAAAAACTATATAAGGCATTGCCCATCGGCGGAGTGGACGGAACACTGAAAAACCGTATGAGGAAAGGAACACCTTCTTATAAGAATGTACATGCCAAAACCGGTTCCTTTACCGCTATAAATTGTTTGGCAGGTTATCTGACGGCAAGCAACGGACATCAGATTGCTTTTGCCATTATGAATCAGAATGTGCTTTCCGGCAGGGAGGCACGTAAATTCCAAGATACTGTCTGTGATATACTTATCCGATGAATTTTCGGTTGGTATGAATTGATAAGAGGTATACACCAAAACTTACTTGCTGATTTTTTCAGGCACGGATTACGCGGATTTCACGGATTAAAAATACAGCATTAAATTAAAAAATCCGTGAAATCCGCGTAATCCGTGCCTAAAAAATCTTTTTGATTGAAGGGATTGCCTTTATTTGTACTGTGCCCAGTCAATATTCTTCATATCCCCGCTTTTCGCCAGTTCGGCGTGCATAGCCAAAGCGGCACGCATGGCATGAGGAGTCTGAGCCTTGCCGTCGGTCAGTTTCAGATAATCCCATAGGATATTCTTGTAGTCCGGATGAACACAGTTCTCAATGATGGCTTGGGCACGTTCTTTCGGGCTCTTGCCGCGCAGGTCGGCAACACCTTGTTCGGTAACGATGATGTTGACATCATGCTCGCTGTGGTCCACATGGGATACCATCGGTACGATGGCGCTGATTTTGCCTTCTTTGGCTACGGACGGGCAGGTGAAGATGGAGATGTAGGCGTTGCGCGTAAAGTCGCCTGAACCGCCGATACCGTTCATCATCTTCGTACCGCCGATATGGGTGGAGTTTACGTTTCCGTAGAGGTCGGCTTCGATGGCCGTGTTGATGGAGATAATACCTAAACGGCGCACCACTTCGGGACTGTTGGATATTTCCGACGGGCGGAGAACCAGCTTGTCGCGGAAGAAGTCCATATCCTCGTATATACCGTTCAGGCAGTCGTTGGTTACGGTCAGTGAGCAGGCGCTGCCAAACTTCACGCGGCCTTCGCGAATCAGTCCGATAACGGAGTTCTGGATAACCTCTGTGTACATTTCGAATGCCGGAATTGTTTTGTCACGTCCTAAAGCGCCTAACACTGCGTTGGCGATGTTTCCTACGCCCGACTGCAACGGCAGGAAGGTAGAAGGAATAATACCGCGCTTCATGTCTGCGGCAAGGAAGTCGGCTACGTTCTGTCCGATTTTGTCAGTCAGCGGGTCGGCGGCGGCAAATGAGCGGGCTTCATCCGGCCAGTTGGTTTCTACGACACCTACAATCTTCTTCGGGTCTACCTGAATGTAAGGCTGTCCGATACGGTCGCTCGGTTTGAAGATAGGTATTTCGCGACGGTAGGGCGGGTCAAGCGGTTCGTAAACGTCGTGCAGACCCATAGCGTTTTTGCTGTGTGCGGCATTCAGTTCGATAATAATCCGGTCGGCAAGGCGGCAGATAGTAGGAGCGATACCGCCGGCAGCGGTCAGATAGATTTTACCGTCGGGAGTCACCTCACAGGCTTCGATGATGGCTACATTTACTTTTCCCATAAAGCCGTAGCGTACTTCTTGCGCCATTTGCGACAAATGGATGTCGTTGTAGGCAATCTCGCCATTGTTTACCGCTTTACGGAAATCGGGGTTGGTTGTGTAAGGAGCACGGTAGCGGATAGCTTTGACGCGTGAAAGGATACCGTCGCAGGAGTCGCCGGTTGAGGCTCCTGTAAAAATGCCTATCTGGAAAGGATTTCCTTTGGCATGTTCCGCTTCTGCGATTTTTGCCAGTTCAGCCGTAACGGCTTTGGCTGTTCCTGCGGGAGTAAATCCGCTCAAGCCGATATTGTAGCCATGTTTAATCAGGCTCGCAGCTTCTGCTGCTGAAATGTAATTAAATGCCATAATGTATAGTTATTTTTTTCGTGTAAGGAATCAATTCAACTTTCAATTGCATTAATACTTTCGTTGTAATATCTCTCCCCAGATAATAGCCTTGCGTGCTTCTTCCGCCGAGTGTATTTCAAATTCGGATGAGGCGTCGGCCGGTTCGGGAAGTGTATTGTCGGTGTTCTGATGAATGAAAGACTGTTTTGGGGCAGGTTTCTGCTGTTTTTCTGTTTTCTTTCGTGTTGCAATAGCTTCAGGCTTGGGCCCTTCCGGTATATATCCGCCGTAAGTTCCGTCGTTCCAACTTTCAGGAAGGGGATTCTCTTCATCGGGCACAGGCATGGCAGGACTGTTGCCAGCTTTCTTTTTCGCTCCTTTTTTTGCTTGGCTGACAAAACTTATAACAATAACGCCCACAACTAACAGAAATTTGAAGATGTCTTCCATAAGCCTTTCTTTATTTTTTCATCGCCAAAGGTAATTATTTAATCTGATTGTAACCAACAAATTGGCATTAAAAAAGGGCAGCTTCACAGCTCCCCTTATTTTTTTAACCTAAACCTTAACTATGAAAAAATCTAATGTTTCTTTCATTCCACAAAATTGGAAATTTATTTCAACAATGCCAAATTAACACTCGGAAAATGTTTAGTCGCTTAACATAAATTAGTAGAAACGTGTCGAGAATCAGTAGAAACATATCGAGTAGAGAGAGCTTATGTATGATTTTTCCGTAGTTTCACCACTTTATTGGGAGTGAAGATGTATCTTTGCACTCTGTCATTCAGAGCGTAGCGAAGAATCCCTTCCCTCTGACTACATAAAGGGAGCAGATTCTTCGCTACGCTCTGAATGACAAGATGTAAATAATGTAACTTGATTTTAAACAAACTGATTATGGAAAATGTGACGGGAGCAGACTTTAAATCTGCAACTGCTGATGAAAACAAAAAGTTGTTCATCGAAACCTATGGCTGCCAGATGAATGTGGCAGATAGTGAAGTGATAGCCTCTGTGATGCAGATGGCGGGATATTCGGTGGCCGAAACGCTGGAAGAAGCGGATGCGGTGTTCATGAATACCTGTTCTATCCGTGATAATGCCGAACAAAAGATTTTAAACCGTCTGGAGTTTTTCCATTCGCTTAAGAAGAAGAAAAAGAATCTGATTGTCGGTGTGTTGGGGTGTATGGCAGAGCGTGTCAAGGATGACCTGATTACGAATCATCATGTCGACTTGGTGGTAGGTCCGGATGCTTATCTCACTTTGCCCGATTTGATAGCTGCCGTGGAGGCCGGAGAGAAAGCTATTAACGTGGAGCTGTCCACAACGGAAACTTATCGTGATGTGATACCTTCGCGCATTTGCGGAAATCACATTTCGGGTTTTGTTTCCATTATGCGGGGCTGCAATAATTTTTGTACTTATTGCATCGTTCCTTATACCCGCGGACGGGAGCGTAGCCGGGATGTGGAAAGCATTTTGAATGAAGTTGCCGATTTGGTGGCTAAGGGTTATAAGGAAGTGACCCTGTTGGGGCAGAACGTCAACTCCTATCGTTTTGAGAAAGAGGATGGAGAAGTGATAACTTTCCCTATGCTGCTACGTATTGTAGCCGAGTCGGCTCCGGGTGTCCGTGTCCGTTTCACCACCTCTCATCCCAAAGATATGAGCGATGAAACCCTGCAAGTCATTGCGGAAGTTCCCAATGTATGTAAGCATATACACTTGCCTGTACAGAGCGGAAGCAGCCGTATCTTGAAGTTGATGAACCGTAAATATACTCGCGAATGGTATTTGGAGCGTGTAGACGCTATTCGCCGCATCATTCCGGATTGTGGCTTGTCTACGGATATTTTCTCCGGTTTCCATTCGGAAACGGAGGAGGACCACCAACTTTCCCTCTCCTTGATGGAAGCGTGTGGTTATGATGCCGCCTTTATGTTTAAGTATTCCGAACGTCCGGGTACGTATGCCAGCAAACATTTGCCGGATGATGTACCTGAGGAAGTGAAGATTCGCCGTTTGAATGAGATTATCGCTTTACAAAACCGTCTTTCTGCAGAGGCCAATGCACGTTGTGTAGGAAAAACTTATGAAGTGTTGGTAGAAGGTGTTTCCAAACGCTCACGCGACCAGCTTTTCGGACGCACCGAGCAGAACCGTGTAGTTGTCTTTGACCGGGGAACGCACCGGATAGGTGATTTTGTGACGGTTAAGATTACAGAAAGCAGTTCGGCAACACTAAAAGGAGAGGAAATTTGATTCTGCGGAAAGCAGTAAGATTTTGCGGAAACTTTACCGGTAAAGTTTCCGCAAGTGATATAATATATAATCTTACTTCGTAAGAATCACTTTTAATAAAATCTCTTGAGTTAACTCTTGAAACGCCATGATTTTTGATAGTTAATGCCTGAGTTTTGTTTTTGAAACACTCGGTGTTTACTTCTGAAACGCGTGGCGTTAATTTGAAATACGAACGAGTTAAAAAGCAAAAGGGCACGATTCTCACGAACCATGCCCTTTTTTATTAATGTATTGTTAACTTTAATTTTCTGTTATTCCGCCATTGCCGGCAGGTTTTCCGTATGGCCTATGCGGTTGGCACATTCTCTTCGTTCATTTCATATACGCTTTTCTCTATATCTTTGTCATAAGCCTTGTGAGCATTGTTCCAACGTGCATATGACATGATGATTTCATTATTTTCGTATTGGTACGACATTTTGAAGTAAGGTGTCCATTGGCTTTTCAGGCTGTCCCATTTGGAGGCGGTTTTGCCGGTCAGACGGTTTTCGTTGTCGTATGTAAATTCATAACGCATATGGTTGTAGAGGTATGTACCGTCTTGCTTGAAGATTGTTTTTGCTACTACCAAGTCATTCTTTACTTCTTCATTGGTAATGAAGTTGTCCTGAGCCTTTACTTCTGAGTTCATTACGCTTACGATAATCATTGCTACGAATGCGATTGCTTTGAATAAATTTGTAGTTTTCATAATCTTTATTTTTTTATTGTTACTATTTCCGTTTTACCTGTAGACGCCGTTTCCGATATAAAAAGTTGCCTTTCCGGATTATCTTTTTTCGAACGCCTTCGCCTAATAAAATTCAAATCCTGTGCCAAAGATGTAAGCTGTTGATTATCAATGGTTATTATATTCTCGTATATGTTCATTATCGGACACTTGTCCGCTCAAGAACGAACACAATGCTTTCTATCTTTTGCCATATTTTTGAAGTTATACGCTTTGCAGATAAGAAACAGAAAAAAACTATTGCTACATTATGGCGTAGGGGATAAATAAAATTATGATAAACAGAAGAATTAGGAAAAAGAGGATAATGGAATGCCGTAATATCACTATTTTTGCTGTATAAAATGAAGCGATAGGAGAACTCTATGAAAAACACAATTGTTGCGATTACTTTGCTTGTCATTATTTTATCAGCTTGTACGTTCCGACGCAGTTATAGTATTCGGCTTGTGCAAATAGATTCGCTGATGTCTTTATCTCCTGATAGTGCTCTTCTTATTTTGGAGAATATTCCAATTCAAGCACTGAAAACAAAGAGTGATAGTGCTTATTATGCCTTACTGCTGATACAGGCGAGAGACAAAAACTTTATTACTCAGACAGATGACTCACTGATACGTTCAGTTGTAGAATATTATGATGTACACGGTAATACAGCAATGCAGGCACGGGCACATTATTTACTGGGAAGTATTTACAGGGATTCCAATAAGCATGGTATGGCAGTGAAAGAATATCTTAAAGCCGCTTTGCTGGGAGAAGAAATCCATAATTATGAGTTGATTGGCAATATTTATGTAAATGCCGGCTACTTGTATTATTTGCAAGATATGCCCGCTAAAGCTGATTCTCTTTTTCGGCTGGGAGAACGGATAGGAAGGTGTTTAAATGATACTTGTATGTGGGTGAACGGTCTTTTGTGGCAAGGTAAGGTGGATTTTCGATGTAAGCGCTATGTTGAGGCGGAGCAGAAGTATTTGGATGCTAATCGAGCATTGGGAAATTTTGGGGATAACAAAACTCGGGCTGTTGTAGCTGGTTCACTGAGTTCTCTTTATAGTAGAATGGGAAAAAAAGAGAAAGCACTTGAATATGCACGTTTGAAGTTTTTTTTAGAAGCAGGTGAGGGGCAGGATTATTCGGATTTTCTGATGTTTGGGGATGCTTTTTATCAAATGGAGCAGTACGATTCAGCAATCTTTTATATTAATAAATGCCTTGATGCAAAGGATTTGTCCATTAAAGCAGGGGGCTATACTCGTTTGGCGGATATAGCATTGTTGTGCGGTGATTCTGTTGAATCACTCAAAATGGAGAGATTACGTTCCATCTATATGGATAGTTTGAATAATTTGTCACAAAGTAATGATATACTTACAGCAGAAAAAGAAGTCTGGATGCAACAGCAGCAGGTACGATACAGAGATTTTTTGAGTCGGTATAAATATGTGCTTTTTGCTGTTATTGTGTTTGGATGTATGGCTATTTATTGTTTCAGAAAATATTATAAATGTAAATATCATAAAAATAGAAAAGTTTTATTGGAGTTGCAGACAGCTTCTTATAGGCAATATGCATTATTTCAAGAGCAGTTAAGGCGGAAAGAGAAGGAAATAGAATTGTTGAAAAATAAGATTAATAACCGATATATAGATGAGAAACAACAGGTGATTTTATCGGAAGAATTACAGGTTAATAAGGGTGAGCATGCAGCTTTGGCAAAAGAAACATTGCTGCATTCTCCAGTGTATGTCAAGTTAAACCTTATCATTACTGATTTTAAATGGAAGGATAAATCGGATAATGTACTGAGTGATAACGAGTGGAAGCAGTTGATTATGGGAGTTAATAGTTATACTAATAATTTGGTATCTCGTGTGTCACTTCAATATAATTTATCTCCTAAGCATACTTGTCTCTGTTGCTTGTTACTTCTTAATTTTCCAGTTACTCATATAGCTTACGTAATGCACTGTACACGCCCTACGGTTTATAACTCTGAACACGATATACTAATGAAGATGGGCGAAAAATATGAAAAAGGAAAGCTAAGAGAATTGCTAAATAATATTAAATAGTACTATTTGGGAGCTTATTTTTATATGTAAACTTTCTTTTTTACACTTGCTTTACACTATTCTGCAAGGGAATCGGTCTACCTTTGTTATCAAATCATAAAAAATAATGGTATGAAACGAATTCTATGTTTAGTGATGTTATTTGCTGTAATAGGTAGTACGACTTTCTTAAATGCCCAGATTCCAAGATTAGTGTATAAGGTGATTCCTTTGACTTATGGGTTTAGTGATAATGGCAATAGAAACTTACCAAATGGTAAGGAGTTTAATCCAAAAGATAGACCTACTACTCGCGGTAATGTATTTCAACCGATAGATGCCTACTTATACGACTCTACAGTAAATATTGATTTTATAGATATATGCGAAAACGTTACTATTACAATTACTCATGTTGTTACTGGAATGGTTGTTTATTCAGAAACAGTAACTAATACTGTGAATGTGTCTATTGATTTAAGTGGAAACAGTAGTGGTGAGTATTTAATTGAAATAACTTCGGATGGAATGTTACTGGAGGGTGGTTTTATTTTGTAACATCATAAATTGAAAAACACAATGAAAAAACAAATAATGGCATTTAATATAATGATAGTGTGCATAACTCTTTCATTTTTTTATACAGCATGTACATCGTCAATAGAAGATAATTTTTTTTATAAAGAAAAAAATGTTGATAGAGTAGCTACAAGATGCTTTGATAGTATTATATATCAAACAGATAAGGAATTATTAGCGGCTAATGGGTATGACACAATAACTATAGCAGATTGTGACTCTTTTTATATAATAGGGACTGATTTAATGTTTCGTAAGCAGTTTCTCCAAGAATGTCGTGAGGCGTCTTCTAAAGAGACTCGTTTAAAATATGGAGGTGTGTTGAATCCAGAAAATAGTCGTATCTTTATTAATATGACGTCAACAGATTATAATTTGGGAGAAATGGTAAAAAAAGCAATAGGGGAGTGGAATAAACTTAATACTCGTCTAAATTTTGCAACTAATGTCAATAATGAAAATAATCATAATCGTCCAACTGTGAAGTTGGAAATGCTTGAGTATCCGTCTGGATTAACTACCAATCAACTGATGACAGTTACTTCGCCTATTAATGGAAAAATAGATTCTAAAGCACAAATCCGTATTAATTTATCATATAAATATTGGGCAGAAATGCCGCAAGCGCAAAAGGAGTTTGCTATTATGCATGCTTTAGGTCACCTTGTAGGTTTGGAACATAGTAATGATGTCAATTCTATTATGCAACCGGAAAGCAATCTTAGCATAAATCCGTCTGGAGCGTGGAGCGGATTCTCATATACTGATGAAGCAAGCATAAAATCCACTTATGAGTTACTTCCTGCAAAAATAGTAGTAAATTATGAACCAAGTGTAATAGAAAAAGATGGTAAAGCTACTCTTAAATTAGATACAGAGTATAATATTTCTTCTACTTATACTTATGATTGGTGTATCAATCCAACATATCGAATAGAGTATAGGATTATTAATGGTTCTCAAAACTGTTGTAGGGTAAATTTAAAAACTAATAATTCGTTTTCTATTAAGTTTGTAAGTAGCGGGAGCTGTAAAGTTATAATAATAGCAACAGACGAAAAAGATAAGAAAGAATATTCGTATAGTCGTGTATATTCTGCATCTTATAACCAACTTATATTCACAACTCCTGATAATATTGAGTTAGGACAATATTATGATTTCAAAGTATCTTATCCATCTACTCTTCCTACAGAACCAATTTATTCTTTTTCTGTAAAAGAACGGTATTTTGGGGAAGTAGGTAACAGTGTTTCCATGGAACAAGTTAGTAATGGACATATGCGGATAAAATTTAATGATTATGGAGCTTATACCATTTCAGCGGGAGTTAGCAACTATTTAGGAATTGCTAAAAAAACATTTGCTTTTACAAAATTGTATCAGCCAACATTTACTTTCACAGATTCTTCTTATGAAGCTGGTGAGCAGTATATATTACCTACTGTTAAGCCTAAGGTACCTACTGGTGAGAATTGGGTATATCCAGGATCCTATATGCTTAATTTTAGTCCGGGACCTCAGTTTGAAGGTAGAATTGTTTTTGACTTAATAACTACTTATCAACAACATTTTTATAAATTAAGAAGAATAGATCGTAGTTTCTTTGATAAGCAAAAGCGTTATATTTATCAAAAAGGAGATAATGCACAAATTAAAATCCCTGATCATGTAATGTATAATCCAGATTCTTTGAACTATACAGATCATTACTCCATTATGTGGTCGATTGCTAAAACAATAAATTATCCAGAAGAGGATAAATGTATGCTTATTCCTTAAATAAAATAATATTTATATGAAACAAATATCAATTATGAAAGTGAATTTATCATTTTTCTATTATATTTTTTTATTGAGCATTTTAGGTGGTTGTTCAGATGACGAATCCAATGAAGCAACCTGTTATCCGAATAGTGAGAGTGGCTATGAACTTATAGATAATATAATAGGAACACAAGAGCTTTCTGAACGTCCCTATTGTAAATCTCCTGATTCGTATGTTTATCTGTATTTAGCTTTAAATGATGATGATTTACGCTTTATACGTTCTCTTCCTACTTATCTAAGCATATTGAATAAGGATGAAACCGAAACTCATTATTTAAGTCACTTTGATCCGTTTGATGTTCTTATAAATCCTACAAGTTGGGGTGAGAAAGCTTATCATTATTGGGATATAACTGAGCATCCTTACGAATCAGAACTTTATAAAAGTAAATATATAACCTATGGTATGCGTATTCGTGTTTCAGAAGTTAGTGGGGAGTATAAGTTTGCTATTCGCCTTACACAACCTTCAACTAATACGTTTCGTATAACAAGAACATATTCATTGAAAATACTTCCGGTTGTGGATGAGGCAGGAGATATAACTTGGGGATATATTGTAAGTCTTGTAAAATGAAAAATTGGGTAATTAAAAAATGAAAGGAATGAATAGGCTATATTTTTATAGTATACTTTTTAGTATGCTTGCAGGAGTTTGTGCCTGTTCGGATGATGATAATATATCTGAAACTTCTGATTATAATATGAAGTATTTGGAGAGCTATATTTACCCATCAAACCATGAAAGTAATATAGGCGTTTCGGGGCTTAGCGGGCAGATTCAATTATATATGGATTTCACAGAAGAAGAATATAAGATGTTGTCTTCTGCCCCTGTATATGGGCGTATTTTTCAGCCTGATTATGTTTATTACCTATTGAGCTTTTATACTCCGGGGTTTACCACTGAGTATGGGTATCGTATGTCTATAGGGAAAATAAATAATGCGGAAAACAGGGAGACTTATGTATCTTTCTTAGGTGTGTATTATCCGCCTGTGAAAGGTGAGTACTCTTTTGCTATATTGTTGACACAGCCGCAGACAAATACTATATATGTTACCAAGTTGCATGAATTTTCTGTTTCTCAGAAAGTGGATGAGGCGGGAGAAACAAAGTGGTACATAAGCACGAAGAAAGGTGATGTGTGGCCAACTTTTCTTTAAGAATGGGCTATATCTTATCAATGTGGGTGAAAGAAATAGAGAATATGAGTACTTTGAATATTGCCTGTTCTTTTTTGTGGTATACGCTATATTTCTATGATGATTGCATTGTGTCGTCATGAATAGGATGAATACTCCCATAACTTATAAATATTTGATTATTAATGACTATATTCATTTTTAATTCCGTATATTTGGAGAACACCAAATCTGATAAGTTATGAAAACAAGAACTTTGCTATTTACATTAGTGCTTTGTGCTTTTTTCAGTTGTGATGATGATGAAGATTCTAACTTTTATAAACCTCGGCCTTTGCAGGTCAATTCTCCCATGGAATTTTGTGCTGTGCCGGATAAAGAACCCATTTTTAAGATTTATCCTCATAAAGATATTCAGCTACTTGGAGCGGGGTATGATATTACAAAAGATTATTTGAGTTTTGAGGCTGTAAGGGCCCCGGTCTTTGATTTACAGTTGGTAGAGAAGAACGGTACATCTATACGCACTCTTCCGTCTCGGAGTGGTTTTCCCACTAATCTTATGGGAGAAGATCCGCTAAAGTTCTTGAGGCGGGTAGCTGATATTTCTCGTGTAGAAACCTATGAGTTTTCAGATCCCCTGTTTGCGGGGGCTTTGCTTAAACATCCGGAATTTCAGGCAGGCTATGCGCATTCATCACAATTTTCTTTTGTTAGTTGTCAACAAACCTATACTAAATATGGTGTAGGGTTCAATAGTTCTTTTTGGGCTTTTTACCCGGATGCAGAACTTTGTTTTACCACTGATTTCAGGAATGATATTCAAAATTTGGCACCGGAAGAAATTGTCAAGAAGTATGGTACACATATTTTGAAACGTACAGGATTGGGAATGCGCTATAAGAGTTTGTTCCGTACCACCATTCCGGAATTGCTTTCATTTGGAGATAAATCTCAAAGCGTTTTATTATATTATACACTTAATAAAATGGCGGAGATAGGAATTGGAACGGGGACTATTCCAATAACAGATGAGAGACTGCCTAAAGGAGCAGGCGGGCAATTAATCATGGAATTTTGTGGGGGGAATACATCTCTGCTTTCTTTACCTCCCGTAGAAAAAGAACTTATAGAATGGTTCGGTACCGATCCGGATGAGACAAACTATGCGCTTACCTATATAGAAACGATTCCTATTTACAGAGTAATAAGTGATAAGACTAAAAAGGCACAGCTACAAGAGGCTGTGAAAGCATATATCGCTGAAAATACACTGAAAGTAGTAGCCACCGTACCTTTAATTCAGGCTTGGAGTGGGTATAATTATGCTTATTTCAATTCTTATGAGGCTTGTTCGGCAAAAAGTGAATGTAAATATGAAGGGGCTATATGTTCCCTGTACCAAAATCAGGAAGAAAATACCGCCCCGCTCTATACTTATAAGCAGGGAATTCTTCAAAGACTCTCTATGAATAGTGAGAAAGCGGGTAGTGATAAAGTGATGATAGGCTATATTTACGATTCACCTCAAAAGGGAAGCGTCCCTCTGTTTGAGGCTACTGACGGTAAAGGATATTATTATACTGTGGCGGATAAAGCAAGTTATGATAAACGAGGTGATTGGAGAAAAATCGGAATCGTAGGGTATGTAATGCCATTATAGGGCATCATTTATTAAATCTCCTTAATGAAAACCTTGTAAATCACTTTTTATTTGTTATTTTGCACCAAATTTAGGATAAGTGCGGTCTGTTCGGTTCAGACTGCACTTCCTTATTGGTAAACGTTCGATGAATAAACTCACTATTAAAGCTTGTCCGGTATGTGGTGGAACGCATTTGGAGCGTATCCTGACCTGCGTAGACCATTATGCTTCGGGTGAAGTATTCCACTTGTGCCGTTGCAGGGACTGTGGTTTTATATTGACTCAGGATTTTCCCGTAGAAGCGGAAATTGGACGCTATTATGAAACTCCCGATTATATATCCCATTCAGATACGAAAAAAGGGGTGATGAACTCCGTATACCATTGGGTGCGCAGCTATATGTTGAAGCGCAAAGCCCGTTTGGTGACGCATGAGGCACATCGTAAAACAGGACGTTTGCTGGACATCGGTACGGGAACCGGTTATTTTGCCGATACAATGAGGCGTTGCGGCTGGCAGGTGGAAGCTATTGAGAAGAATGCCCGTGCACGTGCTTTTGCCAAAGAGCATTTCGGCTTGGAGGTAAAGCCCGATACGGCGTTGAAAGATTTTGAACCGGATAGTTTTGATGTCATTACCCTGTGGCACGTAATGGAGCACCTTGAATCGCTGAATGAGACTTGGGAATCGCTGAATTCGTTGCTGACGGAAAAAGGAGTGCTGATTGTAGCCGTACCCAACTGCTCTTCGTACGACGCCAAGAAATACGGAGCTTATTGGGCTGCCTACGATGTGCCCCGGCATTTGTGGCATTTCACTCCCGGCACTATCCAACGGTTGGGTTCCAAGCATGGCTTTATTTTGGCGGAACGTCATCCCATGCCGTTTGACGCGTTCTACGTGTCCATGTTGACAGAGAAAAATATGCGCCGTTCGTGCCCGTTCATGCGGGGTATGATTACCGGTACATTGGCATGGTTCCATGCGTTGGTAAAGAAAGAGCGCAGCAGTTCCATGATTTATGTGTTTCGTAAAAAAAGGTGATTTAATGAAAGCTAAACGTAATTCGGTATCCTATTTTGATATGCAGTTCATCACATCCAGCATAAGTACTACATTGGTATTGCTGTTGTTGGGCTTGGTGGTGTTCTTTGTATTGGGGGCTCACAATCTTTCCGTGTACGTAAAGGAGAATATCAACTTCTCTATTCTTATCAGTGATGATATGAAAGAGAGCGATATTCTGAAACTGCAGAAGAAGTTGGATAAAGAGCCGTTTGTGAAGGAGACTGAATATATCTCCAAGAAACAGGCGCTTCGCGAACAAACCGAGGCGATGGGGACAGACCCGCAGGAGTTCCTCGGCTATAATCCTTTTACGGCGTCCATCGAGATTAAGCTGCATTCGGATTATGCCAATTCGGACAGCATTGCCAAGATAGAGAAGAAAATCAAGAAAAATACGAATATTCAGGAAGTGCTTTATCAGAAAGACCTGATAGATGCGGTGAATGATAATATCCGCAATATCAGCCTGATGCTGTTGGGGCTGGCTGTCATTCTTACTTTCATTTCCTTTGCGTTGATAAACAATACAATCCGTCTGACTATCTATTCCAAACGCTTCCTTATTCATACAATGAAGCTGGTGGGGGCAAGCTGGAGCTTTATCAGGCGTCCGTTCTTGCGGCGTAATTTCTGGATAGGCGTGTTGTCGGCTGTCATTGCCGATGCTGTCCTGTGGGGAGCCGCCTATTGGCTGGTTTCTTATGAGCCGGAATTAATCAGGGTGATTACGCCTGAGGTGATGTTGCTGGTTTCCGTTGCCGTACTGGTGTTTGGAGTGCTCATTACTTGGCTGTGTGCGTTGCTTTCTATCAATAAGTATCTGAGGATGAAAGCGAGCACGTTATATTATATATAGGAGTTTAATAATAAATGTAAATAGATGAGTAAACAGAAGTTCGCTTTTGACAAGACCAATTTTATTTTGCTTGCTGTCGGTATGGCGGTGGTAATACTTGGTTTTATTTTAATGACCGGTCCCGTATCTACACCGACACACTTTGAACCGGACATTTTTAGTGTAAGACGCATTAAAGTGGCTCCATTGGTCTGCCTGTTGGGGTTTGTATTCATGATATATGCCGTATTGCGTAAACCGAAAACAAAAGAAGAAACAAAAGAGTGATTATGGGAGATTTGAGTACGCTTGAAGTGATTATTATAGCTATCGTAGAGGGATTGACGGAGTTCTTGCCGGTTTCTTCTACGGGACACATGATTATTGCACAGAATCTGTTGGGCATAGAGAGTACGGAATTTGTAAAAGCCTTTACGGTGATTATACAGTTCGGTGCAATCCTTTCGGTAGTTTGGTTGTATTGGAAGCGTTTTTTCCGTTTAAACCATACTCCGGTTCCGGCAGGAGCTTCTGCATTGAAGCGTTTTCTGCATAAGTTCGACTTTTACTGGAAGTTGCTGGTGGCATTTGTTCCGGCGGCTGTATTGGGATTCCTGTTCAGTGACAAGATTGACGAGATGCTGGAAAGTGTGACTGTGGTGGCTGTAATGCTTGTGATTGGCGGTGTGTTCATGCTGTTCTGCGACAAGATATTCTCTAAAGGCAGTGAAGATACTGTCCTGACGGAGAAGAAGGCTTTTAATATCGGTCTGTTCCAGTGTATTGCAATGATACCGGGCGTGTCTCGTTCCATGGCGACGATTGTCGGCGGTATGGCACAGAAAATGACTCGCAAGGCTGCGGCAGAGTTCTCTTTCTTCCTGGCTGTTCCCACGATGTTTGCGGCTACGGTCTATAAAATGTTGAAACTCTTTCTGGACGGTGGAACGGAGATTATCGTGAATAATATGCCGGCATTGATACTTGGCAATGTGGTGGCTTTCGTGGTGGCTTTGCTTGCCATTAAGTTCTTTATCAGCTTCGTGACGAAATATGGTTTCAAGGCATTCGGCTGGTATCGCATCATCGTAGGAGGGATTATCCTTCTGTTGTTGCTTACAGGACATAATTTAGAAGTAGTGTGATGATGAATTTTAAAGAAGGAGAAGTTCTGTATTTCAATAAGCCGTTGGGATGGACATCGTTCAAGGTCGTAGGCCATGCGCGCTATCATATCTGCCGGCGGATGAAAGTAAAGAAATTGAAAGTTGGTCATGCGGGCACACTCGACCCTCTCGCTACGGGAGTGATGATAGTGTGTACGGGCAAGGCTACAAAGCGGATTGAAGAATTCCAGTATCACACCAAGGAGTATGTTGCCACCATCCGGTTGGGTGCTACCACTCCTTCCTATGATTTGGAGCATGAGATAGATGCTACCTATCCTACGGAACACATCACGAGGGAGCTGGTAGAGGAGACTCTGAAAAAATTTATCGGTGAGATACAGCAAGTGCCCCCCGCTTTCTCGGCCTGCATGGTGAACGGAAAGCGTGCCTATGACCTTGCCCGCAAAGGCGAAGAAGTGGAGTTGAAGCCCAAGTTGCTGGTGATTGACGAGATTGAATTGCTGGAATGCAACCTGCCGGAAATCAAGGTTCGGGTGGTGTGCAGCAAGGGCACTTACATCCGCGCTTTGGCGCGTGACATCGGTGAGGCGTTGAATAGCGGCGCCCACCTCACGGCTTTGGAGCGTACCCGTGTAGGGGAAGTCCATATAGAAGATTGCCTTAACCCGCTTGATTTCAAAGAGTGGATAGACGGACAAGAAGTCGTAATAGAAGAAAATTGATTATTAACATCGTGCTGTTGTCTTGCGCTTCGTCGGCACATTGGCACATCAGCATATTAGCACATTATAATTATGAAACTGTCGCAATTTAAATTTAAACTTCCTGAAGAGAAGATTGCCTTACATCCTACAAGGTATAGAGATGAGTCACGCTTGATGGTACTACACAGAAAGACGGGCGAAATCGAACACCGTATGTTCAAGGATATATTGGAGTATTTCGATGATAAGGATGTATTTATCTTTAATGATACGAAGGTGTTTCCGGCCCGTTTGTACGGTAACAAGGAAAAGACCGGCGCCCGTATTGAGGTTTTTCTGTTGCGTGAGTTGAATGAAGAGTTGCGTTTATGGGATGTGCTGGTAGATCCTGCCCGTAAAATCCGTATCGGCAACAAACTCTATTTTGGTGAAGACGATTCCATGGTGGCTGAGGTGATTGACAATACTACCTCACGCGGACGTACCCTTCGCTTCCTTTATGACGGGCCGCATGATGAGTTCAAGAAAGCCCTGTACGCATTGGGCGAAACGCCGCTGCCGCACAGCATCATCAACCGTCCCGTGGAACCGGAAGATTCGGAACGCTTCCAGTCCATCTTTGCCCGTAACGAAGGTGCTGTAACAGCCCCGACGGCAAGTCTCCATTTCAGCCGTGAACTGATGAAGCGCATGGAGATTAAGGGGATAGACTTTGCTTACATTACGCTGCATGCCGGCTTGGGTAACTTCCGCGATATCGATGTGGAGGACCTCACTAAACATAAAACGGATTCCGAACAAATGATTGTCACGGAAGAAGCTGTAAAGGTTGTGAACCGTGCCAAGGACTTTAACAGACAGGTATGTGCCGTAGGTACTACGGTGATGCGTGCGATAGAGAGCACTGTCAGCACAGACGGCCATTTGAAGGAATACGAGGGTTGGACAAATAAGTTCATCTTCCCGCCGTATGACTTTACGGTTGCCAATGCAATGGTGTCCAACTTCCATATGCCGCTTTCCACCCTGTTGATGATTGTTGCCGCCTTCGGCGGTTACGACCAGGTGATGGAAGCCTACAATGTGGCGTTGAAGGAAGATTACCGCTTCGGTACGTATGGCGATGCGATGCTGATTACAGATAAATAATTAAGTAATGAAGAATTCTTCATTCTTGATATTCTTCGGTCTGGGGACTAATCTTGGCGACAAGGAGCATAATCTTCGTCTCGCCGTCCGGAAAATAGAAGAGCGGGTAGGGAAAGTGATTTCCCTGTCCGCTTTTTACGCTACTGCCCCGTGGGGGTTCTCCTCGGAGAATACGTTTCTGAATGCGGTAGTCTGCGCGGAGACGCTTCTTCCGCCGCTGCCTGTCCTGCATCTCACCCAAGAGATAGAGCGTGAAATAGGACGTACGCGGAAATCCGCCGGGGGAGTATACAGTGATAGGCTGATAGATATAGACTTATTGCTCTGTTTTACAATTGGCGGAACTCTTGTCCGCCTTGATGCGCCCGAACTGAAATTGCCGCATCCGCTGATGTGTGAACGTGATTTTGTGATGCGTCCGCTAAAGGAAATTTATCCACCGGGGTCGGAAATTGCATTGCCTGTATGGACCGACTTGGAAGAAATGCTGCAGGGGAAGTAATAAATCTGTGTTAATCTGTGTAATCTGTTGTGGAGTATACGGAATTTCTCTTTATCTTTGCAGCCGAAAATGATATGTGGAAAGATTTGAGTAGCTTGCAACCACAGAAAAAAATGCTAAAACACATCCTTTTCTGACGGCACGTTTGTGTGCCGGATGCATCTACTCCACACACCTCCTTCCGCCATTCGTTGAATTATCAATTATCAACTATCAATTCTCAACTGAAATGGGATATTTATTCACATCCGAATCGGTGTCTGAAGGACACCCCGACAAAGTGGCCGATCAAATATCGGACGCTGTGCTTGACAAACTGTTGGCTTACGACCCCAGTTCGAAAGTAGCTTGCGAAACTCTGGTTACTACCGGACAGGTGGTGCTGGCTGGAGAAGTGAAAACCAAGGCGTATGTTGATCTTCAACTCATTGCGCGTGAAGTAATTAAGAAAATCGGCTATACCAAAGGCGAGTATATGTTCGAGAGTAATTCGTGCGGCGTGCTTTCCGCCATCCACGAACAGAGTCCCGATATCAACCGGGGTGTGGAACGCCAAGACCCTATGGAACAAGGTGCGGGCGATCAGGGTATGATGTTCGGTTACGCCACCAATGAGACGGAAAATTATATGCCGCTTTCATTGGATCTTGCTCATCGCATTCTGCAAGTATTGGCGGACATCCGTCGAGAAGGAGAGGTAATGACTTATCTCCGCCCGGACTCCAAAAGCCAGGTAACCATTGAATATGACGATAATGGCAATCCCGTACGTATCGATACAATCGTAGTTTCCACTCAGCATGATGATTTCATTCTGCCTGCCGATGACAGCGACGCTGCCCGGTTGAAGGCGGATGAGGAGATGCTGGGTATCATCCGTAATGATGTCATTAATATTCTGATGCCCCGCGTCATTGCTTCTATTCACCATGAGAAGGTATTGTCGTTGTTTAACGATAATATCAAATATCACGTTAACCCTACGGGCAAGTTTGTAATCGGCGGTCCTCATGGAGATACCGGCTTGACCGGACGCAAGATTATTGTAGACACTTACGGCGGTAAGGGTGCACATGGCGGTGGCGCCTTCTCCGGTAAAGACCCCAGCAAAGTAGACCGTAGCGCTGCATACGCTGCCCGTCATATAGCCAAGAATCTGGTTGCTGCCGGTGTAGCGGACGAAATGTTGGTGCAGGTGTCTTATGCCATCGGTGTGGCGCGTCCTATCAATATATATGTAAACACTTACGGTCGCGCTCATGTAAATATGAGCGACGGTGAGATAGCCAAGAAGATTGATGAAATCTTCGACCTTCGTCCGAAAGCTATCGAAGACCGTTTGAAGTTGCGTAATCCTATCTATCAGGAAACTGCCGCCTACGGTCATATGGGACGCGAGCCGCAAGTCATCACCAAGCGTTTCAAGTCTCGTTATGAAGGCGACAAGGATGTGACTGTTGAGCTTTTCACATGGGAAAAATTGGATTACGTTGATAAAGTGAAAACCGCCTTCGGTATCTAATTCTTCGTTCTTTATTTTTCATTCTTCATTAAACAGTAATCAGCATAGCTTTACAAGCTATTTATTATAGAAAGCTGCCTTTCTGCCTCCGGAATATTCCGAAGCAGAATGAGCAGCTTCTTTTTTCAAATCTCCTTAAAATCATATACCTTTGCAACAAGTATAATTGATATAGCTAAAAGACGATGAATAAAATAACCTCCGTATGTGTGTACAGCGCTTCAAGTACCAAGATTGACCCGGTTTATTTCGATGCGGCCCATGAGTTGGGAACGTTGCTGGGGCAGCGGCATATCCGTTTGATTAATGGTGCAGGCAATATGGGACTTATGTCTGCCGTTTCGGATGCGGCACTTGCTGCGGGAGGTGAAGTTACCGGAGTGATACCCCGTTTTATGGTCGAACAGGGATGGCATCATACGGGATTGACTGAACTTGTGGAGGTGGAAAGTATGCACGAGCGCAAGAAAATGATGGCGGATTTGAGTGATGCCGTGATAGCGCTGCCCGGTGGTTGCGGTACTCTGGAAGAATTGCTTGAAGTCATAACTTGGAAACAATTGGGACTTTATCTGAATCCGATAGTTATACTGAATGTAAAAGGCTATTTCGACCCGTTGCTCGCCATGCTCCGGAAAGCCGTAGAAGAGAATTTTATGCGTGCGCAGCATGGCGCTATCTGGCATGTGGCGGAAACAGCGGGGGAAGCTGTTGAATTGGTACATACCACTCCTTTGTGGGATGCCTCCATTCGTAAGTTTGCAGCAATATGATAAACCTGTTGATGACATGGGCGACAGGAGGAGCTGAAGGGATTCCCATTCCTTATTCTCCAAGAATGGACGATGGTCTTACCATTGTCTTGTTGTGCTGTTTTTTTCTTTCGGCCTATGTCCTTTCACGCAGCCGCCGGTTCTTGTTGCAACTGGTAAAGGATTTCTTGCTGCATCGTGAGCGCACCAGTATATTTGCCACTTCGACGGCAGGTGATATGCGCTATCTGTTGCTGTTGATTCTACAAACCTGTGTTCTTGTCGGTGTCTGTATTTTTAATTATTGCAATGATATTCAGCCGGAGTTGGTACACCATGTCCCGCCCTTTATGTTACTGGTAATTTATATCGGGGTCGGTATGCTGTATCTATTTTTGAAGTGGATTGTCTATTCCGTACTGGGTTGGATTTTTTTTGACGAAAGTGTCACGGCGCTTTGGCTCGAATCGTATTCTACCCTACTTTATTACCTCGGATTTGCCCTTTTTCCATTCGCTCTATTTATTGTCTATTTCGATTTAAGTCTGCAACTTACAGTGATAATTGGATTGATTTTAGCCTTTTTTACTAAAATATTGATGTTATATAAGTGGTTAAAGCTTTTTTGTAACAATTTACATGGCAGTTTCCTTTTAATTTTGTACTTTTGTGCCCTTGAAATCATGCCTTGTTTTATGCTATACCAAGGAGTGATACAACTAAACGATTATTTGATAATAAAATTTTAGGACGTTGAAAATTAAGAAAGTACTTGTGTCGCAGCCGAAACCGGCATCAGAGAAATCTCCTTACTACGACATTGCCGAGAAGTACGGTGTGAAAATCGATTTTCGCCCGTTTATCAAAGTAGAGAGCCTTTCAGCAAAAGAGTTCAGACAGCAGAAGGTCTCTATATTGGATCATACCGCCGTTATTTTCACTTCGCGTCATGCAATCGATCACTTTTTTCATCTTTGTACGGAATTGCGTGTGACAATCCCCGAAACCATGAAATATTTCTGTGTAACGGAGACGATTGCCTTGTACATCCAGAAGTATGTACAATACCGCAAGCGTAAGATTTTCTTTGGAAATACCGGAAAGTTTGACGATTTGTTGCCTTCGATTGTAAAGCATAAGACTGAAAAGTACTTAGTGCCAATGTCGGATGTGCATACAGAAGAAATTAAGAATTTGCTGGATAAAAGCAAGATTCAGCATACGGAAGTAGTTATGTATCGTACGGTAAGTAATGACTTTACTCCGGACGAGAAGTTTGATTACGATATGTTGGTGTTCTTTAGTCCTGCAGGTGTGTCTTCTTTGAAGAAGAATTTCCCGGATTTCGAACAGAAAGAAATTAAGATCGGAACCTTCGGTTCTACAACAGCGCAAGCTGTGCGTGACGCCGGACTTCGTTTGGATTTGGAAGCTCCCAGCGTACAGGCGCCCTCTATGACGGCAGCGCTCGATATGTTCATTAAGGAGAACAACAAAGGAAAGTGAAAGGAAGTATGAGTTATGAATTATAAGTTATAAGTCCGTTGGCTTGTGGCTTGTAGTTGTAACAATAGAAATTACGGGCTACAGGTGTGGTATTTTAGATGTCGCAAACCTTGTAGCTCGTTTTTTATAATTCTTCATTTTTCATTCCTAATTTTATAGTTTATTCATGGCAAATACCTTACATAAAGTCGAAAGACTGGATAAAAAAAAGATTATAGAGAAGATGTTTGCGGGCGGTTCGCGCTCGTTCTCGGTCTTCCCGTTGCGTGTGGTGTATTTGCCAGTAGAGGAGTTGGAGGCGGATGCTTCCATCCTCATCAGTGTTTCAAAGCGGCGTTTCAAACGTGCGGTGAAGCGTAACCGTGTGAAGCGTCAGATACGCGAAGCGTATCGTGTAAACAAGCACGGGTTGCTGAGTGTGTTGGCGGAAAAGAAATGCCGGCTGGCGATTGCCTTTATTTACCTCTCCGACCAGTTGGTAGAATCTTCCGTAATAGAGGACAGGGTGAAGACAGCCTTGGCACGTATTGCCGAGAAAGTGGCGGTACAAGATACAGATGCAGCCGTAACCCTTCCTAAACCATGAAACGCTTGCTCTCATATCTGTTGTTGCTTCCTATTTATTTTTACCGGAAGTGCATTTCACCCATGACTTCCCCGTCGTGCAGATTTACTCCTACCTGTTCTCAATACGCAGTTGAGGCCATTAAGAAGCACGGTCCTTTTAAGGGGCTTTATCTGGCGATAAAACGTATTTTACGTTGTCATCCTTGGGGTGGCTCCGGATATGACCCTGTCCCATGAAGTCTCTTGTTGACATACACGCGCATCGGTCGCCGCAAATGCCCGGAACGGCTATTGTGAACTGTTATCCCGACGTTTTTGCTCCGAAGACGGGGGAATGGTATTCGGTGGGCATACATCCCTGGCATATCCCGGCAACTGTTACTCCGGCTATTCGGCATGAAATGGATATTCTGGCTTTTTTAGCCGGGCATCCGCAGGTTCTTGCCATAGGAGAAGCCGGTCTGGATAAATTGGCTGGCGTCCCGCAGGCTGTACAGGTAGAGGTTTTTGAATATCAGGCGCGGCTGTCTATGGAACTGGGCAAGCCTTTGGTCATTCACTTGGTAAAGGCTGTGGATGAATTGCTGAAACTGAAACAGCAGATACGGCCGGCCAACCCCTGGATTATTCATGGCTTTCGCGGAAAGGCGGTCCTTGCGAAAGAATACCTGAGGCACGGGTTTTATCTCTCTTTCGGGGAGAAGTATCAGGAAGAAGCCTTGCGGATTACTCCTTCCGACCGTTTGTTTTTAGAGACTGACGAGAGCGATGTGCCAATTGCGGATTTGTATAGCCGGGCAGCTCAAGCCCGTTGCGTTTCTTTGTCCGAACTTACGGAAGCGGTGCAGGAAAATATCGCCAAAGTCTTTTTTAAACAATAAGAGTTGTTTGTTAGGATAAAGAGTCGTACTTTTGTCGCAGACAAAGTATAAATCAAATAATTAATAGTTAATCATTCGATGAATTTTGTAGAAGAATTAAAATGGCGTGGCATGCTCCACGATATGATGCCGGGTACGGAAGAACTGTTGGCAAAGGAACAAGTGACTGCATATATCGGTTTCGACCCTACGGCGGACTCTCTGCATATCGGACACCTATGCAGTGTAATGATATTGCGCCACTTCCAACGCTGCGGCCATAAGCCGTTGGCACTGATTGGCGGCGCTACGGGTATGATTGGCGACCCTTCCGGTAAGTCGGCGGAACGCAATCTGCTTACTGAAGAAACACTGCAACGCAATATGGCGGGCATGAAGAAACAGCTGAGCAAGTTCTTGGATTTTGACTCGGATGCCCCTAACCGTGCGGAGTTGGTGAACAACTACGATTGGATGAAGGATTTCAGCTTCCTTGACTTCGCTCGCGAAGTGGGCAAGCATATCACTGTAAACTATATGATGGCTAAGGACTCGGTGAAGAAGCGTCTGAACGGTGAGGCCCGTGACGGTCTTTCTTTCACTGAATTTACTTACCAGCTGTTGCAAGGCTACGACTTCCTGCACTTGTACGAAACCAAAGGCTGCAAGCTGCAAATGGGTGGTTCGGACCAATGGGGTAACATCACTACGGGAGCAGAGCTGATTCGCCGTACCAATGGCGGCGAGGTATTTGCCTTGACAAGCCCTCTGATTACAAAGGCGGACGGCGGTAAATTCGGTAAGACGGAATCCGGCAATATATGGCTTGACCCCCGTTATACATCTCCTTATAAGTTCTACCAGTTCTGGCTGAATGTGAGCGATGCCGATGCAGCCCGTTACATCAAGATATTTACTTCTCTGACTAAGGAAGAAATCGAGGCTTTGACAGCCGAGCACGAAGCTGCTCCGCATTTGCGTGTTCTGCAGAAGCGTCTGGCTAAGGAAGTTACCATTATGGTACACTCCGAAGAAGACTACAATGCAGCTGTCGATGCTTCCAATATCCTTTTCGGTAATGCTACTTCGGAAGCATTGAAGAAGTTGGATGAAGATACCTTGCTGGCAGTATTTGAGGGTGTGCCTCAGTTTGAGGTATCTCGTGATGCACTGGCAGCGGGTGTGAAGGCGGTTGATTTGTTTGTAGACAATGCAGCCGTATTTGCGTCCAAAGGCGAAATGCGTAAGCTGGTACAGGGCGGTGGTGTATCTTTGAACAAAGAAAAGCTGGCAGCTTTCGATCAGGTTGTTACAACCGCTGATTTACTGGATGATAAGTATCTGCTGGTACAACGCGGCAAGAAGAATTATTATCTGATTATTGCAAAATAATATATGGATATGAAAAAATGTCCCGAAATATTTGCATATTTCGGGACATACTTCTATCTTTGCACCGCTTTTTAACAGAAAGCGCATATGTTTGGACTATGGTGTAATGGTAGCACAACAGGTTTTGGTTCTGTTTGTCCAAGTTCGAATCTTGGTAGTCCAACAAAAAAGCTCTGACAGTCTATGATTGTCGGAGCTTTTTTTATTGGTCGCATTCTTTCTTTTAAATTATTCATCAAATGTTAGGACGTTTCTAATGATTTTTTCTTTCTTTGTACAATATTGATAGATAATTGGGACAAAATAGTAATGTTTTGCCGTTTTCTTTTGCTACATTTGCAATCGTGTACGTAAACGACGTACCGCTCGGCTATTTACTTGATAACTTAAAAACGTAATAAATCATGAGAACGAACTATGAAATTCGCTACGCTGCACATCCGGAAGATGCGAAAAGCTATGATACAAAAAGAATCCGTCGCGATTTCCTTATAGAGAAGGTATTCTCTCCGAACGAAGTAAATATGGTATATTCCATGTATGATCGTATGGTAGTGGGTGGCGCTATGCCGGTGGGTGAAGTACTGCCATTGGAAGCTATCGACCCGTTGAAAGCACCTTACTTCCTGACCCGTCGTGAAATGGGTATCTTCAACGTTGGCGGACCGGGTGTAGTGAGAGCGGGTGGTGCCGTATTTGAGATGGACTATAAAGAAGCCCTCTACTTGGGTTCGGGCGACCGTGAAGTTACTTTTGAGAGTAAGGATGCAGCCCGTCCGGCTAAGTTCTACTTCAATTCCGTAACGGCCCATCGCAACTATCCCGATAAGAAAGTGACGAAAAAAGACGCGGTGGTGGCTGAAATGGGTTCTTTGGAAGGCTCCAATCACCGTAATATCAATAAGATGTTGGTTAATCAGGTATTGCCCACTTGCCAACTGCAAATGGGTATGACGGAACTTGCTCCGGGCAGTGTGTGGAACACGATGCCTGCGCACGTTCACAGCCGTCGTATGGAAGCCTATTTCTACTTTGAGATTCCGGAAGATCATGCTATTTGCCACTTTATGGGCGAAGTAGACGAAACCCGTCATGTGTGGATGAAGGGCGACCAAGCCGTCCTCTCTCCCGAATGGTCTATCCACTCGGCTGCGGCTACACATAATTATACCTTTATATGGGGTATGGGTGGCGAGAATCTGGATTACGGAGACCAAGATTTCTCTTTGATTACAGACTTGAAATAAGAGTTAGAACAGACAATCACATTTTTCAACCTAAATAAATAAACATCATGAATCAGTATTTGAATTTTTCTTTGGAAGGTAAAGTAGCCCTCGTTACAGGTGCTTCTTATGGTATCGGTTTTGCTATCGCTTCGGCTTTTGCTGAACAAGGCGCAAAAATCTGTTTTAACGATATCAACCAAGAATTGGTGGATAAAGGTATGGCTGCTTATGCCGAAAAGGGTATCCAAGCACATGGCTATGTATGCGACGTAACTAATGAACCTGCTGTTCAGGCTATGGTGGCAACAATTGAAAAAGAAGTAGGTACTATCGATATTTTGGTTAACAACGCAGGTATCATCCGTCGTGTTCCTATGCACGAAATGGAAGCTGCCGACTTCCGTCGCGTTATCGATATTGACCTGAACGCTCCGTTTATCGTTTCTAAGGCTGTTCTGCCTGCAATGATGAAGAAGGGTCATGGTAAAATCATCAATATCTGTTCTATGATGTCCGAACTGGGCCGTGAGACTGTATCTGCATACGCTGCCGCTAAGGGTGGTTTGAAGATGCTGACTCGTAACATCTGCTCTGAATATGGTGAATACAACATTCAATGTAATGGTATCGGTCCGGGTTACATCGCTACTCCGCAGACCGCTCCGTTGCGTGAAAAGCAAGCTGACGGCAGCCGTCACCCGTTCGATTCATTCATTTGCGCTAAGACTCCCGCCGGTCGTTGGTTGGATCCGGAAGAACTCACAGGTCCTGCTGTATTCTTGGCTTCTGAGGCTTCTAACGCAGTTAACGGACATATCCTGTACGTTGACGGTGGTATCTTGGCTTACATCGGAAAACAACCGAAATAATAAGGTAATTAAAGGTGGTAAGGCGGTAGGTGATAGAGGAATATTACTTTACCGCCTTTATCATATTATTTATTCAGTATGAAGAAACTTCTTTTATTATGTATGACGGTTTTGTTTTGCTTCGCTTGTAACGAGAGCAAAACGCTGACCGTTACGGTAACCAATCCGTTGGCCATGGAGCGCTCTAATGAGATGGTAGAGGTGTCTATGGAGACTGTTACAAACCGTTTGGGCTTGGCAGATACGGCGCAGATTGTCGTATTGAACGCTGACGGGCAGCAAGTGCCTTATCAGATTACGTATGATGACAAGGTTATATTTCCCGCTACGGTAGCTGCCAACGGCATCGCTACTTATACCATACAGACCGGTACGCCTGAGGCTTTTGATGTAAAGGCTTGCGGTAAATGTTACCCCGAACGTATGGATGATATGGCTTGGGAGAATGATTTGGTGGCTTTTCGTGCGTATGGTCCTGCTTTGCAGGCAAAGGGTGAGCGTGGCTTCGGCTACGACTTGTTTACAAAGCGCGATACCTCCGAGCCCATATTGGAAGCTATGTATGCCAAGGAAACTGATAGGGAAACTCGTGCCAAGCTGAGAGAATTAAAGAAAACGGATCCGGAGAAAGCTGATGCGTTACTGAAAGAAATGTCTTACCATATTGACCATGGGCATGGTATGGACTGCTATGCAGTAGGTCCCACATTGGGAGCCGGTGTAGCCGCATTGATGGTAGATGACAACATTATCTATCCGTGGTGCTATAAGAATCAGGAGATTCTGGATAACGGCCCGCTGCGCTTTACAGTGAAGTTGGAGTTCAATCCTCTGACTGTAAAGGGTGATTCGACTGTGGTAGAAACACGTTTGATTACATTGGATGCAGGTTCGCACTTGAACAGGACAGCCGTATCATACAGCAATCTGAAAGAAACATTGCCTATCGTTACAGGTATTGTATTGCATGAACCGGATGGGGCTGTCGTTGCCGACGCTGCTAACGGTTACATTACCTATGTAGATCCTACTACCGGTCCTGATAATGGCAAAATTTTTATGGGTGCTGCTGTACCTACCGTTGTCAAGGATGCTAAAACTGTACTTTTCTCCGAAAAGGAAAAGAAGGAACGTAATAATGCCGATGGTCATGTGCTTGCTGTCAGTGATTACGAACCGGGTTCGGAATATGTATATTATTGGGGATTTGCATGGGATAGAGCGGACATCAAGACCGCCGATGCTTGGAACCTGTATATGGCTGATTTCGCTCAGAAAGTACGCAATCCGTTGACGGTAAAAGTAAACTGAGAAAGCTGAAAGAGTTAAAAGTTGAGAGTTGAAAGTTAAGCTGCGCGATTATGCTGTATAGCAAACTTTCAACTCTCAACTTTTAACTTTCAATTCCCATAACTCTATAGCTGTTTAAACTCGTATCCTTCTTCTTTCAGAAATTCTATTGCCCGTGGCAATGCGTATTGCAGGTTGCCGTTATTCCAAGACTTTAAGGAATCATGAAATGTAATGATAGAACCGTTGCGTGCGTATCTCATTACGTTGGCAAGCACCTGGGGACCGCGTAGCTTCTTGCTATAATCGCGCGTTACCAAGTCCCACATTATTATCTTATAGCGGCGTTTCAGTATCATATACTGTGTCCATCCCATATGTCCGTGCGGAGGACGGAATAAGTCCGTTTTCATCACTTCATTTGCTTTCTCTGCATTGGCCAGATAGTCTTTGAAGTTATATTCAAATCCCCTTAAATGGTTGAAAGTATGGTTGCCGATACGATGTCCCCGCTCCACAACCATTTGAAACTCATCGGGATGCTTACGGATATTGTCACCTACCATAAAGAAGGTGGCCTTTATACTGTATTTGTCAAGTAAATCAAGAACCCAGGGAGTAACTTCGGGGATAGGTCCGTCGTCAAAAGTCAGGTAAATGGCTCTCTCATTCGGGTCCATTCGCCAGACGGCGCTGGGATATAACTTACGAACGAACTCGGGAGGCTGTTCTATAAACACGATTAATTAGCGGTTAACGGTTATTGATTAGTGATAAGCGTGCAGTGGTGAGTGGTTAGCAAACTGTTATTTACTAATCACTCACCACTGCCCGTTTATCGCTGTTTAAGTCTTTCTACATATAAATTGTACAACTCTTCTACTTTCGGTTCGTAGATTTCCGCCAGTTTGGAATTGTATTTCTTCATAATCTTTACTTCGGCATCGAGCACTGCCCAGTGGTATTCAAACTCACGGGTAGAGATAACGAAGCGGCTGTCGTCCATGCTTAGATACCAAGTGAGATATTCCACAGCTTTGTTGGCAAGCGCTTTCATCATTTCGTCAGCCTTTGCGGAGTCGCCTAACTGATAGTATGCTTCGGCCATTTGTACGGCGCCGTTTTGCCAGTCATATGGTACGTTGTAGGCAGGAATCATTTTTTCGGCATAGTCCAGTGCGGCTTTAGCCTTATCCTTCTTGCCTTCGCGTATCAACTGCTGTACAAGTTGGGAGAAGATACGGCGATGTGAGTGGCACATACGCATCGTATTCTCATCAATGTAGATACCCGGTTTGTCGATACCGCCGAACTTGAACTTGTTCATCAGGTTGTCATACATCTTTTCGCTGTCAATCTTCACACCCAGTTTGTCTGTATCGAACGGAGTGAAACGGTAGGTAAGACCTTCCTGAATGAAGTGATTACTCATGTTCAATTGGTTTTCCGGCCCTACACTGACTGCAATATAGATAGGACGTTCCCAATTGGCTTCCGCTAGCATCTCGAGCATCATGAGTTCGCTTTTGTAGAGGGCGCGTTTACCTTTCAGCGAGATGTGCATATAGTCGGGGATGGAATCACCCGGTATCATCATGCCGCTGCGGCGTACGGCCTCTTTATCCACTTTCATTACGATGCTGTCGGTAGGAATTACTTTCAAGTCCTCATTCTTGCTGCGTATCCAGTATTTCAGGATGTTTTTAAGTTCGTAAGGATTGTCACCGAATTCTTTCTTCACGTTTATCAATGCTTCGGTATTACCGCTCAGGGCTTGTTTCTCTGCTTCGGCATACAAGGCGTCGATACTCTTCTTGTATTCGGGGCGTACCGGAATATATTCGTTGGTACCTTCCACGTACTCCATACGGTCCCACGTGATGGGCAGGGAAGGAGAGTCGTAGGCGGGACGCTTCATTTGGTCGATGTACCAGTCGGTCTGCAGGTAGCTGAGGTTACAAGTACGGGCATCGGTACGGAAGCCTTCCGTCTCTTGGTTGTACCACAAGGGGAAGGTATCGTTATCGCCGTTGGTATAGATGATGGGATTGCCCGTTTCTTGCAATGACATCAGGTAGTTCTGACCGAAGTCACGTGCCACATAACGGCCGCTACGATCGTGGTCGTCCCAAGTCTGGCTCGCCATCTGTATGGGAACAAAAAGGCAGGCTACTGAAACGATGGCTGCGGCGGGAAGCTCCTTCATCTTGGCATAATGCTGCAACAGGCGGATAATACCTGCCACACCCATACCTATCCAGATGGCGAAAGCATAGAACGAGCCCGCATACGCATAGTCGCGTTCACGCGGCTGGCTTGGCGTCTGGTTCAGGTAGAGCACAATCGCTATACCGGTCATGAAGAAAAGGAAGAACACTACCCAGAACTGCTGGATACCTTTCTGTCCGCGGTAAGCCTGCCACAACAGGCCGATAATTCCGAGCAACAGCGGCAGGCAGTAGAATACGTTATGTCCTTTGTTCTCTTGCAGCTCTTTCGGCAGCAAGTCCTGATTGCCTACGAGCATATTGTCAATGAACTTGATACCGGTAATCCAGTTGCCATGTTCTATTTCTCCGCTACCCTGCAAGTCATTCTGACGTCCGGCGAAGTTCCACATAAAGTAGCGCCAGTACATCCAGTTGAGCTGGTAGGAGAAGAAGAACTTGATGTTTTCCCATTGCGTAGGCATGGTCACCATAATCATCTCACCGCATTTGTCATAGGGCACATCATATCCTTTGATATCTTGCCAAGCTTGATATTGGTTGGCATGGGCGCTGCTGTACATACGCGGGAAAAGCATATTCTGTGCGTACTCGTACTCGATGCGTCCCGGAATTTCGATGTAGCTGTCCTTTTCGTCGTCAGTGGCTTTCTCCTTGCGGATATATTTGGTTCCGTTGTAGGAGATGCGCGGTTCGCAATATCCGTCTTTCACGTCCAAAGCTACTTGTGAGGAGTAAGCCGGACCGTAGAACAGCGGACGTGTTCCGTATTGCTCGCGTCCCAGATATTCGCCCAGTGTGAAAATGTCTTCCGGTGAGTTCTGGTCCATCGGGGTGTTGGCGGTAGAACGGATTACGATAAGTGCATAAGATGAATAGCCGATGACAATCATCATGGTGCACAACAGCGATGTGTTCAGCGTACGTGCCGATACACGGTATTTCTCTTTAATCTTCTCCTGTGTGCCCGGTTTGAGGTAGAACCATAACAGCGCGATGACGATGATGCCGATAATCACGGAACTGCCGCCATGACCGTAGAAAGGAATACCCAGCATGGCTATGGTCAGTATGAAGGAGAGCGCCATACGCGATTTGCTCTTTTCATTGTAACTTTCGTATACACCCCAAATAAGGCAAGCTGCCAGTAAGATGATATATACGATGACGCCGCTGTTGAATGACATACCGAGTGTGTTGACAAAGAACAGCTCGAACCAGCCGCCCACTTTTACAATGCCCGGAACGATGCCGTACAGCACAACCGCTACCAGCACCATAGAGGCGAGAAGCGCCAACAGAGAACCTTTTGCATTGGCATTGGGCACTTTCTTGTAATAATATACCAACACGATAGCCGGGAGACAGAGCAAGTTCAGCAAGTGAACGCCGATACTCAATCCGGTGAGATAGGCGATGAGAATCAGCCAACGGTCGGAATGCGGCTCGTCTGCTACATCTTCCCATTTCAATATCAGCCAGAATACCACCGCTGTAAACAGTGAGGAGAAGGCATATACTTCACCTTCTACGGCGCTGAACCAGAATGTGTCACTGAATGTGTATGCCAATGCGCCTACCAGGCCGCTGCCCATGACAGTAATCAGTTGTCCTTTGGTGATGTTATTCTCATCGGTGATAACCAGTTTGCGTACCAAGTGAGTGATACTCCAGAATAAGAACAGGATACAAGCGCCGCTCATCAGTGCACTCATGTAGTTCACCATCTTGGCAACGGTAGAGGCATCGGAAGCAAACTGAGAAAATAGATTGGCTACTAACATAAAGAACGGTGCACCGGGCGGGTGTCCTACTTCCAGCTTATAGCCGGTGGTAATGAACTCCGGGCAGTCCCAAAAACTTGCAGTCGGTTCAATAGTCATGCAATAAACCGTTGCTGCAATGATAAAGGTAATCCAACCAATCAGGTTGTTTACGGTTTTGTACTGTTTCATTCGGATGAAATTCGTTTTTTATTATAGACGGGCGCAAAGATAATGATTTCAGTTCTAAATAAGTGACAATAAGCCGGATTATTAGGATTGGTTTAGAGATATAGGGAGAATTTTCAGAAAAAACAAAACTTTCTGTATCATGCTGTATTCACACACGATTTATCCTAATGGTGATGGTGTTCTCCTAATATCCGATGCGGCAATGTGCCATGTCCCAATAGTTCTATGGGGCAGTTGAAATTACGTTCCAGCCATTCGCCGGTGATGCCTGTATCGGGATGATAATCCAGTGTCTCGTTGACGCAGGCAATGGATTTTACTTGCTGCAACACCGTACCTATGTCGTGGCTGACGAGTATGATGGCACAGTCTTTATTGATTTCGGCCAATAATTGATACAGGCGCGCTTCAAAACGCTTGTCAATGTAAGTGCTGGGTTCGTCAAGGATGACTACTTCGGGGTCGGAGATAATAGCGCGTCCCAACAAGGCGCGTTGAAGTTGTCCGCCGCTCAGTGCGCCGATTGCACGTTCTTCCAGTCCTTCCAGTCCCATACGTACTATGACTTGACGTGCTTTTTCTCTGTGCTCCTTAGTGAAGCGTGAGGTGAGCGACTTCTTGCTGCTGAGTCCTGATAAAATAACTTCCTCGACGGTGATAGGGAATTTGCGGTCTATACTGTTGTATTGGGGCAGGTAGCCCATGGTGAGCGGAGAGTTGCCTGTCAGATGGGGAGATGCAAAAGATATGTCACCGGAAATAGGTTTGAGTAATCCCAAAATACATTTGATAAGCGTGGTCTTACCGCCTCCGTTCGGACCGATAATACCCAAAAAGTCCCTGTCGTAAACGGTGAGGTTTACGTCACGAAGTACCGTACGGCCGTCGTATCCGGCATTGAGGTTTCTTATTTCGATAATGGGAGTTGGCATGATTTCTTTTCTTGTTAAGTAGATGTTGAAATTTAGTTTATATCCGAATGACAGATAGTATAAGTTAATTATGTATATTTACTTATTTTAAAACGTTTATCTGTGAGTCTTTATAAGCCGGTTTTTAATCCGTTTAATGCTTTCGCTATATCCAGCATCTCCGCCTCCCAATCGTAGGACAGGGGATTGATGTCAACAATCCGGGTTCCGGTTTGTTTGGCAATGAGTTCGGCATTGCGGCGGTCGAATTCCGGTTGTACAAAGATTACGTGTACTTTTTCACTCTTGCAGGTATCAATCAATGCTTTCAGATGTGCGGGGGACGGCTCTTTACCTCCGGCTTCGATAGGAATCTGATGCAGTCCGTAGTCGCGGGCGAAATAGGAAAGCGCAGGGTGGTAAATCATAAAGGCATGATCTGCCCCCGGTGCGGAGAGCTGTTTGCGGATGAGGCTGTCCGTGCGTTCAATCCGTTCGCAGAGTTGCTTGTAGCGATCTATGTAGGCCATCTTGTTGGATTGGTCGAGGGCAATCAGGGCGTGAAGTATATTACGTGCGATGACTTGAGCGTTGGCGGTAGAGTTCCAAATGTGGGGTTCTACACCGTCAATGTGATGGTGTTCTTGTCCGGATGTTTCTGGGGCGTATGGCGGATGATGGGGGTGGGCATCCCCATCGATGAGTTCCACCCACTCCGACATATCGTAGAATTGCAGATGTGGTGCGTTTTCCGAGAGTTTCTCCATCCACACCTGCTCGAATCCGATGTAGCCGATGCGGAAGTATGCCTTACTTTTGGTAAGTTCGATGAGCTGCTGCGGTGTAGGGTCGTAGGTTTCCGGACTTGCACCTTTGGGAACCATACTGACTACTGTAAACAGGTCACCGGCAATGGCCTCGGTGAAGTATCGCAGAGGTTCGAGCGTAACAGTGATAACAGGTTTATCACCGGCTTTATTGCTTTGATTGCTTTTGGGCTTGCAGGAGGCTATGAGTATAGTTGCGAGTAGTAAAAAATATATCTTTTTCATCTATCTTATTTATGGCTTTTATAAATGTAATTCAGAGTAACTGTTGCTTTGTTTGTCTTCTTTCTGCGGCTTATTCCTTTGTTTTGCCGGCTCGGAGTATCTCACGTTTGCCGCCCGGCGGGCCGGGAAGGCGCTCTACCGTAAACCCAACGGCTTGTAATAGCCGGCGGATAACGCCTTTGGCGCAATAGGTGGTCAGTATGCCATTGTAGTTCATGCAGGAATATATGTTTCGGAAAAGCTCTTCGCTCCACAATTCAGGCTGCTTCTCGGGGGCGAATGCATCGAAATAAACAAGGTCGAAACTGTAATTGGCAGGCGGTTCACCAATAACCGCTAACTGTTTGTCACTAATCACTCTATTTACGTCTCCTTTTATTTTGTGTAACGTAAAGCATGGTGTAATGTTCACATCTTTATTCCATGATGCCGTATGTAACTCCTTAAATAGGGGATTGTTGCTATAATTTAATATATCAACTTCTTCCCAAGACAGAGGATAGAGTTCGATGCCGGTATAATGAACAGGTCTTTTCTCTTGTTCGGCTGTCTCCAAAGTGAGTAAGGCATTGAGTCCCGTACCGAATCCTATTTCAAGAATATGAGGTTGGATAGCGGTGGATGCCTTCAGCCCCATATCAATGAAGATATGTTGCGATTCGGTACGTGCTCCTTTTACCGAATGATAATGCTCATTCAGTTCCGGCACAAATAGTGTGGCGCTTCCGTCTTCCGTCCGTTCTATAATTCGTTTCATAGCTCTAAACACTCATCACTGATAATGCTCCCTGTAAGGCCAATAACATAGCAATATATCGTATCAGCTTGCCTGCAAACATAGAAGAAGTAGTCAGCATGACATTGCTGCGCATAAAGCCCAATGCTATGGCAATGGCTTCCCCTATAAAAGGCAGAAAGGCAAAAAAAGCCATGAGGGCTCCTTTCCCTTGCAGAAAACGTTGCATCTTGTCAATCTTCTCTTTCTTTACTTTGAAATATTTCTCTATCCAGTCTGTCTTGCCAAGTCGCCCCATATAGTAACAGGTCATGCCGCCGGCCGTATTTCCCAATGTTGCGGCAAGGACACAAATGGCAGGGCTCAGTCCTACTTTAATGAGCGCCAGCATCACCAATTCGGAGCTGAACGGAATGATACTTCCCGCCAGTAAGGCTGAGATAAAAAGCCCTACATATCCCCAGTCAATGAGAAGTTGTATCAGTGTATCTATAAAAGCGTCCATAAATTGAATCCGAATAAAGTAAATAGTCCGATGAGCATAATTATAAAGAACAGGTTGGAACTCCGACTATTGGTCAACACGAATAAATGTCCAATCAGAATGCTGGTACCGATTAACAGCAGGGATAGCAAATGAGGATATAGAGCGGGTTGTAGCCCCATATAGACAAAAATGCAGAAGTTCAGGAATATCAGAAAGTGCAGATAGCTGCGTGTACGTATCTTGTCCTCATATCCGGCAACCAAACAATGGCTTGAACTTACTATATATAAAAGGAGCAGATACCCGGCCGTAGCCAATTCCCAAGGTTGGAAACTGAATTGGACAGAATGGAAACTCACCAGTTCCAAAAACGGTTGGTAGAATAAATCCATATGTCCGGAAATGTAAGTGTAGCCCAATAGAAACCAATAAGGTACGCTCCAGCCGATGAGCGAAGCGAAAAAACTTTTAGGTTGGAGAGATTGGAAGCTATACGCCCCTATCCAAAATACGGGAACAAAGAATATCAGTTGTGGAAAAAGCAGGCTTCCCATGCCTATAAATACGAATGCATGGAATAGATGGCTTGCCGGTTTAGCTTGTTGGTAGCTTCTGAACAGAAAATACAGCGCTATCAGAAAAGTGACCGCTACCAAGTCTCCGGCATATAATATATGCATACTCGGACAGACGGAAACCAGCAGGAAATAAATGGCTGTCTGTACAGACGCCCGCATACGGATGATGGCGAATGCATTGTTCAGCCCGATAAGAAAATATCCTATGATAGAGTATAGGATAAAGCTGAAAAGACGAGTGCCCCACATCGGGATACATGAGTCACAGAATATGTTCCACAGGGGGTAATTGTCTTTTCGTATCTCCAAATCGGGTAATAGGATAGCGCTCAGTATCCAGCAGGTTACTGATATAAGGATGGCGGCGGGAAGCGTAAAGCGTCCCGCCGTAACCCGATTTTGGAATCTTTGGCTTCTCATTGATAGTTAAAGGTCGAATCCGATGTCGCGACGGAAGTACTTACCCTCGAAACTTAACATATCGGCTACTTTATAACTCTTCTCCAAAGCCTCTTCTTTTGTTTCTCCATAGGAGCAAACGGCTATCACACGGCCGCCATTAGTGACGATATGACCATCCTTTACGGCAGTACCGGCATGGAACAGGATGCTGTCCGTAGCTTCGGCGAGGTTGAAGCCGGTAATGGGATATCCTTTTTGGTATGCTTCGGGATAACCGCCGCTGACCAGCATTACACAAGCTGCCGTGCGCGGGTCGAGTTCCATTGTCTTGGTATCGAGGTTTACTTTGTGTATACCTTCGAAAAGTTCCACGATATCGCTCTTAATACGCAGCATAACGCTTTCTGTCTCAGGGTCTCCCATGCGGACATTGTATTCTATCACCATGGGTTCGTTCTGTACATTGATAAGTCCCAGGAAGATAAAACCTTTGTACAGGATGCCTTCTTCGCGCAAGCCGTTGATGGTGGGCTCTATAATGCGTTCGCGCACCTTTTCCATAAACTCGTCGTTGGCGAAAGGAACGGGTGTCACGCTGCCCATACCGCCGGTATTCAGTCCTTTATCACCTTCTCCGATGCGTTTATAATCTTTGGCCACAGGCAATACTTTATAATGCTCGCCATCGCTCAGGACGAAAACCGAGCATTCTATTCCGCTCAGGAACTCCTCGATAACCACTGTTGCGCTGGCATCGCCGAACATACCGCTGAGCATCTCTTTCAGTTCTTTCCGGGCTTCTTCCAGCGTCGGGAGAATCAGTACGCCTTTACCTGCACACAAGCCATCGGCCTTCAGCACATAAGGAGCGGTGAGAGTTTCAAGAAAAGCAAGCCCTTCCTCCAGTGTTTCGGCTGTTACGCTTTTGTAGCGGGCGGTAGGAATGTTGTGGCGCAACATGAACTCTTTGGCGAATTCTTTACTGCCTTCCAACTGTGCACCCTTTGCAGAAGGGCCGATAATGGCGATGTGCCGGGTAGCGGCATCTCCTTTGAAGCAATCGAAAATACCTTGTACCAGCGGATCTTCGGGACCCACTACAATCATGTCAATCTTATGCTCAAGGGCAAAAGCCTTGAGAGCGGGGAAGTCAGTAGCTTTGATGTCTACATTCTCGCCCACTGCGCTTGTTCCCGCATTGCCGGGAGCGATATACAGTTTTTCTATTTTAGGGCTTTGTGCAATCTTCCAAGCCAAAGCGTGTTCGCGGCCACCTGAGCCAAGCAATAATACTTTCATTTTATAGATACGTTTAATTGTTTACTGTTGAAAATGCGTCCGGTTTATAAATAATCCTCGAAATATCGGGTTATCTTCTCGTGCAGATGTACACGGTCACGTCCCAATACATTGTGTTTATGCCCGGGATAGATAAACAGATCGGGATAGGTTCGTGCATCCACGCAGGCTTTCATGAAAGAAAGCGTATGTTGGGGTACACATGTATCGTCGTGGTCATCGTGGATGATAAGCAGATGTCCTTTCAGCTGCCCTGCAAGGTTCTTCAAGTCACATTGTTCGTAACCTTCGGGGTTGGTCTGAGGGGTGTCCATATAGCGTTCGCCATACATTATTTCATAATACTTCCAGTCGATAACCGGTCCGCCGGCCACGCCTACTTTGAAAATCTCCGGATAGCGTAGCATGAGGGCGGTGGTCATATGCCCGCCGAAGCTCCAGCCGTGCACGCCGATGCGGTTACCGTCCACATAAGGCAGGCTTTTCAGGTAGTCCACCCCTTTTACTTGGTCTTTACCCTCTTCAACGCCTAAGTGTCTGAAGGTGACGTTCTCGAATTCCAGTCCACGGTTATTGCTGCCGCGGTTGTCGAGTGTGAACATGATATAGCCCTTGTTGGCCATATAGATATCCCAGCCGCGTGCATCGTTCATCCAGCCGTTGGTAATCATCTGGGCATGAGGACCGCCGTATACGTAGACGATTGCGGGGTATTTCTTGTTCGGGTCGAAGTCGGCAGGCTTGACAAGGCGGTAATATAAGTCGGTCTTGCCGTCGGCAGCCTTTATCGTACCTGTCTCTATTGCAGGCATAACAAAGCCTTCATAAGGATTCTTCGCTGTCAGCAGGGAGATGCTTTTCTTGTTTTGGGTATTGACTATCTCTATCTTGCGGGGAGTATTCGGAGTGGAATACCGGTCGATGATATAATTGCCCGAAGCGGAAAGTATCCCGTTGTGTACCCCCTCGCTATTGTCCAGTGGAGTACGTTTGTTTGTATTTACATTTACTTTATATAAATTACTTTGCAAGGGAGATATTTCTGTGGAAGCGATGATGACCTCTTTCTTCTTGGCGTTGAATCCTAAAACCTTCTGCACCAGCCAGTCTCCTTTTGTTAGTTGCTTGATAAGCTTACCGTCCGTATTGTAGAGATACAGATGGTTGTAGCCGTCTTTCTGGCTCTGATAGATAAACTGGGTATGATTCCAAGGCAGGAACAGGATTGGTTGTTGGGGCTCTACATATTTGGAATGTGTCTCCTCGATAAGGGTGGACATCAATTCTCCGGTCTCGCTGTTGTATTGGCAAAGTTTTGCATGATTCTGATCACGGTTCAACTCTATGAGATAAAGGCTCTTCCCGTCGGGCGCCCAGCTGATATTGGTGAAATAACGGTTGGTAGGGTCACCGATATTCAAATAAACGGTCTTTTGAGTGTCCGGATTATAGATGCCTACGGTAACTTGGTGGCTGAGCATCCCTGCCATCGGGTAGCGTATCTTGTCCACTAAAGCTATTCTGGGAGTAATATCCACCAGCGGATAAGGAGTTACCATGCTTTCGTTCATACGGTAAAAGGCCAGCAGGTTTCCTTGGGGACTCCAGAAAGTACCCTTGCTGATTCCGAATTCATTGCGGTGTACGCTCTGCCCGCACACAATTCCTTCGGGTTCTTTGGTGACGGCTTTGTTGTCTACAAAGAGATTATTCTTTACGGTATAAGCTATGTGCCCGCCTTCCGGGGTATAGTCAATGTTGGCACCGTTTCTCTCTCCGGCTTGCGGGAGACCTTTAACGAATTCATCTTTCTCGAAATCATAAATGATGTATCTCGCAGGCAACTTAATAAGCATATACGGTTTGTCCAGCCATGGAAACTCGGTATTGTAGAAATGTTGTACCTTATTTCCTTTATACTTTGATGTTGCGGTTGTTTCCGTAGGAGTTATCAGTGAATTGAGCACCTGATTTACCTTTTCCCGGGTCGTGAGCAATGTCTCCTTTCCGTTTTTGGGATTGACGGCAAACAATGAATCGATGCCGGGCTTTATACATACATCTCCCCACCACTGTAAACCCGGTAAATTCTCAGCGATACGATAGGTAGCGCCACCGGGAAGAAGGTCTTCCAGAGTGGGCTTTCTCAAATCTTGTGCCATAAGCTCCATTGAAAATAAGGCGGTTGTTGCCAGTAGCAACGCCATGACTGCCTTACCGATTCTCTTTACGTTCATAGCTTCTTGCTTTTTTCGGTTTCCATTCTCCGTCTGTCGGCTTTCTGTATTCACGAGGCTTGAACTCCCGTTTATCATCCGACTTGAACTCCCTTCTTTCTCTCGGTTTAAATTCCCTTTTCTCTCCGGATTTAAACTCTCTTCTCTCCCCGGGCTTGAATTCCTTTTTCTCTCTTGGTGTGTAAGGTCTGTACTCTTTGTCACCTTCTTCACTATCCTGTTTTTTGAATTCTTTGTATTTTCCATCAAAGATTTCATATTTGCGGAATTCACATTCCAAAGCACCGTTGAACAAAGGTATCTTGGCAGTAGCTTTCAAGCCTATTTGATCGAAACATTCTTCACGGTAAGAAAGTATCCATGCGGTATTGCCTGTAAATGCGTGCTTCAGTCGTTCGCCAATCATGGAGTATAGTCCTAACAGGTCGTTCGTTGATATACGCTCTCCATACGGCGGGTTGGTAATAATGACGGCCTTTTCCTTAGGCTGTTCAAACTGTTGGAAGGGTTGCAATTTCAATGTTACATCTTTGGACACACCTGCCGCTTTTATGTTGTGGGTTGCGATTTCGTTGGCTTTCGGGTTATTGTCGTATCCGTATATCTTATGAGCGAATTCACGTTCCTGGCTGTCATCATTATAAATCTTGTCAAACAGTTCCTGGTCGAAATCAATCCATTTTTCAAAAGCAAATTCTTTGCGGAATACGCCCGGTGCGATGTTCCGGGCTATCAGGGCCGCTTCAATGGGGATTGTACCCGAACCGCACATAGGGTCTATCAGGTCGCATTCTCCATGCCAGCCGCTCATTAATATCATGCCGGCAGCCAGCACTTCGTTCAGCGGAGCTTCTACGGCCTCTTGGCGATAACCGCGGCGGTGCAAGGACTCGCCGGATGAATCGAGAGAGAGCGTACACTTGGTTTCAGCAATATGGATGTTCAATAGTACGTCGGGCTTATTGATACGTACAGACGGGCGTTTGTTGTAGGCATCCCGGAAGTAGTCCACAATAGCGTCTTTCACTTTGTAGGAAACAAACTTTGAATGACGGAATTCCTCGCTGAACACAACTGCGTCTACAGCGAAAGTCTTGTCAACATCCAGATAATCTTCCCAGTGGATTGCTTTGATTTGCTCGTACACCTCATCGGCATTTTTTGCTACAAACTGTTTGATAGGCTTCAGGATGCGGATAGCTGTTCGCAGGCAGAAGTTAGCCTTGTACATCATTTCCTTATCTCCACAGAATGATACCATACGACGTCCTATCTGTATCTCGTTTGCCCCTAAGGAGGTCAATTCTTGTGCCAATGTTTCTTCCAGTCCCTGGAAAGTTTTGGCAATCATTTCAAATGATTGTTCGCTCATCTATTTATTTATGATTTATAATTTATGATTCATGATTTGTTTCGGTATGATTTCATCTTTACTATATGCCGCATGGCATAAATTATAACTCTGAAATCATAAGTCTTCCTACTTTTTTGCTTTGGTTTGTACTATTCTTGCACCTGCCGGCACATCTTCCGTTACCCAGATGTTGCCGCCTACGGTAGCATCCTTCCCGATGGTGATACGTCCTAATATGGTGGCATTGGAATAGACAATGACATTATCTTCCAATATGGGGTGGCGGGGAATGCCTTTGATGGGTTTGCCGTCTTCGTCCAGCGGGAAGCTTTTGGCACCGAGGGTCACACCCTGATATAGTTTTACGTTATTGCCGATGATACAGGTTTCGCCGATTACCACACCTGTGCCATGGTCTATGGTGAAATGACTGCCTATGGCGGCTCCCGGATGAATGTCGATGCCGGTTTCGCTATGCGCCATTTCGGTAATGATACGCGGAATGAGGGGCACGCCGAGCATCAGCAGTTCATGCGCTATGCGGTAGTTGCTGATGGCACGGATGGCGGGATAGCAACTGATAACTTCGCCGAACGAGTGGGCGGCAGGGTCACCGTTGTAAGCGGCTTCAACGTCTGTTGCCAGTATGCGGCGCAATTCCGGCAAATGGCTGATGAACTCGGCGGCAATGGATGCCGCCTCTTCACGTTGAAGTTCGGTGCAGCAGCTGCCTTCATCGTCACTGCCGAAGCAGAGGCCTGCCAGTATTTGCTCGGTCAGCAGGTCGAACAGTCTTTCTACATTGACTCCGATATGGTAAGTTACCGTACGGCTGTTGACCGTTGAATTTCCAAAATATCCGGGGAAGATAATGGCACGTGCAAGTTCGATAATATCGCACAATGCCTTAGCTGAAGGCAATGGATTGCCGTCCGTGTGCTGGTGAAACAGTCCTTTGTAGGATTCGCTTTCCGATAGCTCATCGACTGCCTGTGTCAGGATGTGAGTAAAATTAAGTGGACTCATTATGATATCCTTTATTAATAAAGTGGCTACAAAGGTATAAAATACTCACCAATTTTCCTACATATCCCTCATTTATAGTATGGATTTACCACATTTATGGTATTTTGAATGAGCGAGCTGCGTCGTATCTTTGTCTTATCAATCATTCACTGTAAGTTATGAAAAAAATAGCACAACGCCTTACTGACTTAGTAGGCAACACTCCTCTGTTGGAGTTGAACAATTATAGTAAAAATAAGGGTCTGAGGGCTCATGTGATAGTCAAGCTGGAATACTTTAATCCCGCAGGCAGTGTAAAGGACCGCGTTGCGCTGGCTATGATAGAAGATGCGGAAACGAAAGGACTGTTGACACCTGGTGCAACGATTATCGAGCCGACCAGTGGGAATACCGGGGTGGGACTTGCCTTTGTGGCGGCTGCCAAAGGTTATAAATTGGTTTTGACCATGCCGGATACCATGAGTATGGAACGTCGCAATCTATTGAAGGCTCTTGGCGCGGAACTTGTCTTGACACCCGGTGCCGACGGTATGAAAGGCGCTATAGCCCGTGCCGAAGAATTAAAATCAGGCACACCCGGTTCATTGATTTTGCAGCAGTTTGATAATCAAGCTAATCCTGCCGTTCATGAGCGCACTACCGGACAGGAAATCTGGCAGGATACGGACGGGAAAGTCGATGTATTCGTAGCCGGCGTTGGGACCGGCGGGACGGTGAGCGGTGTGGGTACGGCTTTGAAGAAGCATAACCCCAAGATACAAGTAGTAGCCGTAGAGCCGGAAGACTCTCCGGTGTTGTCAGGCGGAAAACCGGGGCCGCACAAGATTCAAGGTATCGGTGCCGGCTTCATCCCCAAAAACTATAATAGTGCGGTAGTAGACGGAATTCTGCAGGTATCCAATGATGACGCTATCCGTACCGGTCGGGAACTGGCGAAGTACGAAGGCCTGTTGGTCGGTATCTCTTCGGGGGCGGCCGTCAGCGCCGCAACCCGATTGGCGCAGTTGCCGGAGAATGAGGGTAAAAACATAGTGGTGTTACTGCCTGATACGGGAGAACGCTATTTGTCGACGTTGCTTTATGCCTTTGAGGAATATCCTTTGTAGTGTCTTGTATATATTTATGAACGGAAACAGGCTAATTAAATATGCTTTTGCAATTTGTTGATAATCAATGGCGTAAAAATTAGGGTGTCTCAGTCGTATACTGAGACACCCTAAATATACGGGTTAGCGATAATCAAATTCCGATGCGGAAGTTTTTGTTTAGATTATTTTATTTCACTCGGTCGTAGTCCGAACGATTTGCAACTTATTTCATCCACCTTCACTTCCCAGATTTTCACGTTGCGTACAGCCGGTTCGGCATAACTGCACGCATTGTCTGTATATTGTTTCATGAGAATATCGAGTACCCGGCGTTTCTCATCCATATCTTCTATGAAGCGCACTTTGCCTTTACAGATAACACTGCGGGATTTCATGCTGTAACTGCAAGCTATCTGTTTGTGCATATATACCAGTTCGTGTCCTTCGCAAAAGTTGATGCAGACCTGCGGATGCCGTGCCACCATTTCTACTTTGCTTCCTTCGGGACCCGAATGTAAATAAACGGTATCATTATCCCAAGCGAAGTTCATGGGGACTACATACGGGTTGCCCTCTTCGTCGGTAATTCCGACCGTACAATAGGGGCATTTACGGATAATATCTTCTATTTGCCCACGGTCTGTAATAGTAATTGTCTTCATGTATGTGTATGCAAGCGTTTATAACGGTGATTGTTTTTTATTCAACCAATGCAAAGTCCAATTGCTTTTTCTCCAGATTGGCACGCGCCACCTTGATGGTGATAGCGTCACCGAGGCTGTATGTACGGTTCTTCCGACGTCCGCGCAGGCAATAGTTCTTTTCATCGAATTCGTAGTAATCATCATCGAGGTCGCGGATAGGTATCATTCCCTCACATTTATTCTCGTTCAGCTCCACGTACAGTCCCCATTCGGTAACGCCGGAAATAACACCGTCGTAAGTCTGTCCCAGACGTTCCGTCATGTATTCCACTTGCTTGTACTTGATAGAGGCGCGCTCCGCATTGGCGGCAATCTGTTCCATGCCGCTGGAATGTTCGCAGAGCGCTTCGTATTTCTGTTCGGAAACGCTTCGTCCGCCCAAATCCAAGTACTTGGTCAGCAACCGGTGCACCATCATGTCCGGATAGCGGCGGATGGGAGAGGTGAAGTGGGTATAATAGTCGAATGCCAGTCCGTAGTGCCCGATGTTGTGCACGGAATAGCGCGCTTTTTGCATGGCGCGGATAGATACGGTTTCGATGAGATTCTCCTCTTTCTTCCCTTGAATATCATCCAGCAGGTGGTTGATGGACTTGGATACATCCGTTTTGGTTCCGCCGGTGCGTAGCTTGTAGCCGAAGCGGGCGATGAACTGTGACAGGTTATCCAGTTTCTCAGGGTCCGGAAGGTCGTGAATACGATAGGGGAATACTTTCGGCTTTTTGCTTTTGGGCACGCGTCCTATCTTTTCGGCCACAGTGCGGTTGGCGAGTAGCATGAACTCCTCTACCAGCTTGTTGGCGTCTTTGGATTCTTTGAAATATACGCTGACGGGCTTGCCCTTCTCATCAATTTCGAATTTCACTTCATAGCGGTCGAAGTTGATGGCGCCGGCGGCAAACCGCTTTTCGCGCAATATCTTGGCAAGTGAATCCAGCTTGAGGATTTCCTCTTTAAAATCTCCCTCTTTGGTTTCGATAATCTGTTGCGCCTCCTCGTATGTGAAGCGGCGGTCGGACTTGATAACCGTATGTACAATGCGTGAGTTTTTTACTTCTCCTTTGTCCGTCATTTCGAAGACGGCGGAATAAGCCAGTTTCTCTTCATCGGGACGCAGGGAGCAGATGAAGTTGCACAGCCGTTCGGGCAGCATCGGAATGGTGCGGTCTACAAGATAAACGGATGTCGCCCGTTTCTCCGCTTCCTTGTCGATGATGCTGCCTTCCGTTACATAATGTGTCACGTCGGCAATGTGCACGCCTACTTCCCAAAGGTTGTCCTTCAGTTTGCGGATGGACAGGGCATCGTCAAAGTCTTTGGCGTCTTTGGGGTCTATGGTAAAGGTGGTTATATGGCGGAAATCTTCACGTTTGGCATACTCCTCTGCGGGAATTTCTGCGGGAATCTTGTCCGCGGCTTTTTCCACGGATGCGGGGTAGACATACGGCAGTCCGAATTCGGCAAGGATAGCGTGCATTTCGGTGGTGTTGTCTCCGGCTTTTCCCAAGATGTCAATGACCTGGCCGATGGGGTTCTTTGCCTTGTCGGGCCACTCCACCACCTTGACGATGGCTTTGTCGCCTGTTTTTCCACCTTTCAGTTTCTCTTTGGGGATAAAGATGTCGTTGGCGAGCGTACGGTTTTCCGTGACAAGGAAAGCGTATGACTTGGCAACTTCCAGCGTTCCTACGAAGGTGTCGTTGGCGCGTTCCAGTATTTCGATGACTTCGCCTTCGGCTTCACGTCCGCGGCGTTTGGCATAGAAAGCGATGCGTACTTTGTCGCCTGCCATGGCGTGCGCCGAATTCCGTTCGGCTACGAAAATGGGGTCGCCGCCGCCTTCGGGTATAAATGAGTTCTTTCCGTTGCTCTTGCGCTGGAAAGTACCGGTCATTTCCACGCCATGATTATTCAGCTTGTATTTATGCTTGTCCACTTCGGTGATATAATCGTCATCCGACAATTCGGACAGGATATCCATACACAGCATTTTCAGCGGATGTGTGGTGAGGTGCAGTTGTTCGAAAATGTATTTCAGGGACAGTACTTCGTCTTGTTTTATGTGGAAGAAGTCCAACAGCGTTTTGACGAGTTCTTTCTTCTTCATTCGCTTGCCGGCTTTTTTCTCTTTCTTTTCTTTCTTTGTCTTAGCCATAATTTGATGTCTTTTTATCTTTCTTGCAAAGTAAACAAATAAATGTATTCACTCGTTCACTCTGCCTTCAAAATCTTTCTGTCTTACTGAAAATTATAAGGGAACGACCGGTCATAATAGATTTATGTACTATATTTGCAACGACTTAGAAAAAAAGAGCATGGCAGTACAACCTATGGATAAAGAAGATGTTGCGAGGGAAAAAGGTATTTACCGCGTAACGATTGTGGGGAGTGTAGTGAACTTCCTGTTGCTTCTGTTTAAGTTCTTTGCGGGAATCGCGGGGCATAGCGCCGCCATGCTGGCGGATGCCGTACACTCGCTGTCGGACTTTGTTACAGACATCATTGTCATTGTTTTTGTGCGCATCTCTTCCAAACCGGAAGATGAAGGACACGATTACGGGCATGGCAAATATGAGACCTTGGCAACCGCCATTATCGGTATTGTATTGCTTTTTGTCGGGTTCGGGATTTTCTGGAACGGCGCTTCATCTATCTATCGGTTTCTTCACGGCGGTTCTTTGCAGGAGCCGGGAATGCTGGCATTGATAGCGGCGTTGGTGTCCATCGCTTTTAAGGAGGCACTCTACCGTTATACGGTGTTTAAGGGAAAGAAACTGAATTCCCAGGCAGTGGTAGCCAATGCGTGGCATCATCGGAGTGACGCTCTTTCTTCCATAGGAACCGCCATAGGTATCGGTGGGGCTATTCTTTTGGGAAATCACTGGCGGGTACTCGACCCGATAGCTGCGGTTATCGTCAGTTTCTTCATTATGAAGGTGGCCATAAAACTATTGGTTCCTTGCGTGGATGAGTTGCTGGAGAAATCGTTGCCTGCCGATGTGGAAAATGAAATACAGAAGATTATCCTGTCTTTCCCCGGAGTAAGTTCGCCGCATCATCTACGCACCCGCCGCATAGGCAACTATTATGCGATAGAGGTGCACGTGCGCATGGACGGCAAAATAACACTGGAAGAAGCGCACCGTACGGCAACGGCCGTTGAGAATACCTTGAAAGCGCAGTTTGGCAAGGGCACTCATGTAGGTATCCATGTAGAGCCGCTGAAATAGCGGGAGAAGTAATTCGTAATTATCAAAATTTGCAATAAATAAAAAGTGGAGTCGGTTTTAGTAACAGGAGCAAGCGGGTTTATCGGAAGTTTCATCGTGGAAGAAGCGTTGAGACGGGGATTCGGTGTATGGGCAGGCGTACGTTCGTCCAGTAGCCGGGAGTATTTGCAGGATAGGAAAATACATTTTCTTGAACTCGACTTTGCACATCCCAACGAACTGCGGGCGCAACTTTCCGGCCATAAAGGGACTTACAACAAGTTCGATTATATTATCCATTGCGCCGGAGCCACCAAATGTGTGGATAAGAAAGACTTTGAACGTGTAAACTATCTGCAGACCAAATACTTTGTGGATACGTTGCGTGAGTTGAACATGATTCCCAAGCAATTTATCTTTATCAGCACTTTGAGCGTATTCGGGCCGATACGCGAAAAGACATATACTCCGATAACGGGAAAAGACACTCCTATGCCTAATACGGCTTACGGTCTTAGCAAGCTGAAAGCGGAGATTTATCTGCAAAGCATACCGGGTTTCCCCTACGTCATCTATCGTCCTACGGGTGTCTACGGTCCGCGCGAGAAGGATTATTTCCTGATGGCAAAGTCCATCCGGCAGCACACGGACTTCTCCGTAGGCTTCCGCCGGCAAGATTTGACATTTGTCTACGTCAAGGATATTGTGCAGGCCGTTTTCTTGGGAATAGAGAAACAAATATCCTGCCGCGCCTATTTCTTGGCAGACGGCAAGGTCTATCGAAGCCGTGCTTTTTCCGATTTGATACGGAAAGAATTGGGGAATCCGTTTGTAATTCGTCTGAGATGTCCGTTAATTATATTGAAAGTTGTATCTTTGCTCGCCGAATATTGGGCGAAACGCCGGAATACCACCAGTACGCTCAATTCGGACAAGTATAGAATAATGAAACAACGCAACTGGCAATGCGATATAACTCCGACTGTCGAGGAATTGGGCTACAGTCCCGAATATGACCTGGAACGGGGAGTGAAGGAAACGATTGCCTGGTATAAAGATAAAGGATGGCTTTAGACTTATTCAAGAGAGTAGAAACCCGTAACGGGCTTTTTGCGGTAGAGAAGATAACACTGATATATAACCTGTTGACTTCCATTCTTATACTGTTTCTTTTCCAAGAAATGGATCATCCGGTACAGATGCTTGCAGACCGCGCTATGATTGCGGGCATGACGTTCCTGCTGATGTATCTTTATCGGCTCGCCCCTTGCAAGTTTTCCGCTTTTATCCGTATAGCCATCCAGATGTCGCTGCTTTCTTACTGGTATCCCGATACATTTGAATTCAATCGTATCTTCCCTAATCTGGACCATGTTTTCGCATCGGCGGAACAATGGATATTCGGAGGGCAGCCTGCCGTATGGTTTTCTTTGCGGTTTCCGCAGATGTGGGTCAGCGAGCCGTTCAATATGGGCTACTTCTTCTATTATCCGATGATTCTTCTGGTGGTGGTATGGTATTTCCTCTACCGTTTTGAGCTTTTTGAGAAAGTATCGTTCGTGATAGTCACCGCTTTCTTTATCTATTACCTGTTTTATATCTTCGTGCCGGTGGCAGGACCGCAATTCTATTTCCCGGCTATCGGCAACGATAATGTGGCGCAGGGAATATTCCCTTCCATCGGAGATTATTTCAATCATAATCAAGAGTTGCTGCCCGGTCCGGGATACGAACATGGATTTTTCTACAATCTGGTGGAGGGTTCTCAGCAAGTGGGTGAGCGTCCGACGGCGGCTTTCCCCAGTTCCCATGTCGGTATGTCCACTATCCTGATGATTATGGCATGGCGAGGCAGCAAATGTTTATTTGCTTGTCTGCTCCCTTTCTATTTGCTGCTGTGCGGAGCCACGGTATATATTCAGGCGCATTACCTGATTGATGCTATTGTCGGTTTCTTTTCTGCCATTGTTCTTTATGTGGCGGTGACGTGGATGTTCAAGCGGTGGTTTGCACAGCCGATGTTCAGATGATACTGAAATCATATGCTTATGAAATACATACTCAAGCTGGTTGCCGGCTTTTATTTTTTCTTATTTGCAAGTCCTGCTTTCTCGACGGAGACTTCCATGCCCGTTTATGATAGAGAATGGTGAAGTTGCGGATGTCTTTTCCCAATGTTTATCGAAAGGATACCGGCAGGCGCTTAAGGAGAGAAATGCAGAGTCTATCTGACCCGTATGCAATCTTATGCCCGGAAGCACATTGCTGAAGCCTCTTACCATATCATGCTTTCTTGTCTGGCGCAGGCCTATTCTAATATCGGTTGTATCTATCAGCGGGAAGGAATGGATGGGGAAGCGGGCTTATATCTGAAAAGAGCTTTGGCATAGGCTGAGAAATTGGAGAAACTTGCTAAGGCAGAGAATCCTGATGTGGCAGAAATAGCTAAGTTGGCAGAGAAAAAACAGCAACTGGACAAGGATAGCGAAACGAAACTGGGGGCGGCTGCCAAGAAGTTGGTAGGTATGGAACTGCCTTATGAACTCTCCGAAGGATTGTTCTATTCTATTGCTTCCCAACCTATGGTAACTGAGGCGAAAGCTAATGGTACTGAGGATGTTACTGTTTCTGTCTCTTTCCGTATTAAAATAAATGTTCCTCTGACAATAGGCAAAGGGGAAAGTGCGGACTATCCTATCTGCTATAAGTATATGGATGCCGGAGGAAAGGTTGTAGGAGTAAGTTTGCAATATCCCTTCGGAAGTTTTCCGAATCGTGAAGCTATAGAATTGCAGGCGGAACAAGTGTTGGACAAAGATTTGAAGCTTTCTTATGACCAACCTAAATATAACGGTGCAACCAAAGTTGTCTTTATTTCTAAAGAAGAATATGATACGTTGAAGAAATAATCGTTAAGTAAATGTGCATAATTAGTTTATACTATCTGTCATTCAGAGCGGAGCGAAGAATCTCTTCTCTATGTATACATAAAGAGAGTAGATTCTTCGCTTCGCTCTGAATGACAGATGCTCTTGATATAAATTAAAATTCAACACTTACTTATTATAAATAATCATGAGTATAAGACGACTTTTAGTAATGTTCGTCGTTGTACTGACCAATTGCAATTGTTGGTAGAGGTCATGTTGCTTTCATGCCACCCCCTTCCACCCTTCCGAACCCTCCTGTTTATACGGGGTAGCGGGTGGAACCCCTGCACATTCCGGCAATTCCAATGACGCATCTCAGCTCCCTAAACCACACACCTCAGCTCCTCAAACGCCTGTGGTTTGCAGGACAAATGCCCGTGGTTTAGGGAGCTGAGGTGTGTCATTGGGGGAGTAAAAAGCGGGTTCCACCCGCTACCCCGTATAAACAGGAGGGTTCGGAAGGGTGGAAGGGGTACAGGTGTAAATTGAAATCCAAGAATATTCCCTGTTTTGATGTATATCATAATCCGTTTTGACGTATATCAAAATGAATTATGATGTACATCAAAGTATGTATGTGAGGTTGTTAAATTCCATTGAGAATCATTACGAACGAATATGATTCACTTAGGAACTGAATGGCTTTTAGTTGAATATTTATGGCCTGTCGATAAAAAGGTGTGGGTTATGTGTTAATTATGGCCTTTGTTGGCAGGCATATGGAAATATTAACCGGGACTTAAGGAAGTAAGGGGGCTATGTCGTCAAAGATACGGTATAGTTCCTCTTTCGTTTCTGCCCGCAACATGGCGATGCGTGTATCCCGGAAGTTGGGAATACCTTTGAACAAAGGACTTGCTGCCAAGTGACGGCGTACATGCAGGATGCCTCTTCGTTCGTCCAACAGTTTTACGCTGTCTTCTACTTCCCGGCGGAGCACATTGAGCTTCCACTCCGGACTGAGGGGCGGCATCTCCTCACCCGTTTCCAGATAATGTTTCACTTCCTTGAATATCCAGGGGCGGCCAAAGCTGGCGCGGCCTATCATAATGGCATCCACGCCATAGCGGTCAAAGCATTCTTTCGCCCTTTGGGGAGTGGTTACGTCACCATTGCCGATGACGGGAATATGCATACGGGGATTATTCTTGACTTCGCCAATCAGAGTCCAGTCCGCCTCACCTGTATACATTTGGGCACGGGTGCGGCCGTGGATGGTAAGGGCGGCAATACCGCAGTCTTGCAGTTGCTCCGCCAACTCTACGATAATCTTGCTGTTGGCATCCCAGCCGAGACGGGTTTTTACGGTGACGGGTATCTGTACGGCATCTACCACGGCACGGGTTATCTCCAGCATTTTGGGGATATTCTGCAACATTCCCGCTCCGGCTCCTTTGCCGGCTACACGTTTTACGGGGCAACCGAAGTTTATATCCAGTATATCCGGACGTGCCTGTTCCACAATGCGTGCCGCTTCTACCATCGTGTCCGTATCTTTGCCGTATATTTGTATGGCTACGGGGCGTTCTTCGTCGCTGATGTTCAGCTTCTGCTCGGTCTTGCTGACAGAGCGTATCAGTGCGTCGCTCGACACGAACTCGGTGTATACCATATCCGCTCCGAAACTTTTGCACATCAGTCGGAAGGCCGGGTCGGTCACATCCTCCATAGGGGCAAGCACTACGGGATACTTGCCGAGGTCTATATCTTTAATCTTCATATTCTAACTGGATTTGCCTGCAAAAATACGGAAAAAAGCCTACCTTTGCGAAAATAAATGTGCGAATATAATAATACAAATAAATTTGTTATGCCCTCTATCAGTGATTTTGAAATTATGGCGCCGGTAGGTTCACGCGAATCTTTGGCGGCTGCTATCCAAGCAGGTGCGGATTCTATTTATTTCGGTATCGAGAATCTGAATATGCGTGCCCGTTCGGCGAATACGTTTACAATAGATGACCTGCGCGAGATAGCCCGTACCTGCGACGAGCACGGCATGAAAAGCTATCTTACGGTGAATACCATTATATACGATAATGACATTCCCTTGATGCGCACCATTGTGGATGCGGCAAAAGCGGCAGGCATTTCGGCGGTGATTGCAGCAGATGTGGCGGTGATGAGCTATGCCCGGCAGATAGGTCAGGAGGTGCATTTGTCTACGCAGCTGAATATCTCAAATGTGGAGGCTTTGCGTTTCTATGCCCGGTTTGCCGATGTAGTGGTGCTGGCGCGTGAGCTGAACCTGGAACAGGTGGCGGAAATCTATCGCCATATCTGCGAAGAGAATATTTGCGGTCCGGGCGGTGAACAGATACGTATCGAGATGTTCTGCCATGGCGCTTTGTGCATGGCGGTATCGGGCAAGTGCTACCTCTCGCTGCACGAGATGAATCATTCTGCCAACCGGGGAGCATGTATGCAGGTGTGCCGCCGTTCCTATACGGTGCGCGACAAGGAAACGGATGTGGAATTGGATATTGACAACCAATATATTATGTCACCCAAAGACCTGAAAACCATCCATTTCATGAACAAGATGCTGGATGCAGGTGTACGCGTGTTTAAGATTGAGGGACGTGCCCGCGGTCCCGAGTACGTGCGTACCGTAGTGGAATGCTATAAAGAGGCTATCCGCTCTTATGTGGACGGCACATTCACCGATGAAAAGATAGCGGTTTGGGATGAACGTCTGAAAACTGTCTTTAACCGCGGCTTTTGGGACGGCTATTACTTGGGACAACGTTTGGGCGAATGGACCCGGAATTACGGTTCTGCAGCTACCGAACGCAAGATTTATGTCGGTAAGGGCATCCGGTATTTCTCAAATATCGGTGTGGCGGAGTTCTTGGTGGAAGCTGCCGAAGTCAATGTTGGCGATAAACTGCTGATAACGGGGCCCACAACAGGAGCCGTCTTTACCACATTGGAAGAGGCGCGCGTGGATTTGAAACCCGTACAGACCGTGAAGAAGGGACAGCACTTCTCGATGAAGGCCGATAAAATACGTCCCAGCGACAAACTCTACAAACTGGTTTCCGTAGAGGAGCTCAAGAAGTTTAAAGGCTTGGATATAGAGAATAAACGCGGTTGACTATCAAATGGTAAATCGTAAACTGTTAAATAGTAAATATCCTAATGAACTATATTTATGAACTGAAGATGAAGGTTCGCGACTATGAATGCGACCTTCAAGGTATTGTCAACAATGCCAATTATCAGCATTATCTGGAGCATACGAGGCACGAGTTCCTGTTGAGCACGGGTGTCAGCTTTGCAGCGCTCCACGAACAGGGAGTAGACCCGGTGGTGGCACGAATCAATATGGCTTTCAAAACGCCGTTGAAGAGCGGTGATGAGTTCGTGTCGAAACTGGCGATGAAGAAGGAAGGCATCAAATACGTGTTCTATCAGGATATTTTCAGGGCAAGTGATAATAAGGTAGCCATTAAGGCGGTGGTTGAAACGGTATGTGTGGTGAACGGACGTTTAAGCGACAGCGAATTATTCGATAACGTCTTTGCCCCCTACCTCGACCATGAATAACGACGAACGTCTTTGCTGTATAGCTCTTACGCTTTGCCCCGGTATAGGACATATCGGGGCAAAGCGTTTAATAGACGGCATAGGTAGTGCCGTCGACGTTTTCGGGCGGCGTAAAGAGTTGCCGGAACTCCTGCCCGGCGTGAATCCTTCCATAATTGTGGCTCTTGATTGCCCCGCCGCTTTTCTCCGTGCCGAGCGCGAAATGGAGTTTGTGGAAAAGAACCGCCTGACTTGTCTCACTTTGCAGGATGAGGCCTATCCTTCCCGCTTGAGGGAGTGTGAGGACGCCCCGATTGTTTTGTTTTTCAAAGGAAACGCTGATTTTAATCGACTACATATTATTAATATGGTAGGTACGCGTCGGGCAACGGAGTACGGCAAACAGTTTTGTGCCGACTTCATACACGATTTGTCTGTGCTTCTTCCCGATGTTCTGGTAGTGAGCGGCCTTGCTTATGGCATTGATATTCATGCGCATCGTGCCGCACTTGCCGATAATATTTCCACAGTCGCTGTTCTGGCCCATGGCTTGGACCGTATTTATCCTTTTGTGCATCGTAAAACGGCTGTCGATATGCTGGCAAATGGCGGCTTGCTTACCGAGTTTCTTACCGAGACTAATCCGGACAAACATAACTTCGTCAGTCGTAACCGTATTGTGGCGGGGATGTGTGACGCAACGATTGTGGTGGAATCTGCCGCTAAAGGCGGTTCTTTGATTACGGCGGATTTGGCTGACGGCTATCATCGTGATTGCTTTGCCGTACCCGGGCGGGTGACGGACACCGCTTCTATCGGTTGCAATCAGTTGATACGGGATAATAAGGCGGCACTTGTGCAAAGCGCCGAGGAATTTGTAAGAACAATGGGATGGGGCAGTGCGGAATCTGCACTCAAGGCGGAGGGTATTCAGCGCAATTTGTTTCCGGAGCTGACCGCTGAGGAGGAGTTGGTGGTGCGCATACTGACCCGCCAGGGAGATTCGCATATCAATACGCTTGTAGTAGAAGCGGATATACCGGTAAATCGTATGAGCGCCCTGCTTTTTGAATTGGAGATGAAAGGGGTGGTAAAAACATTGGTGGGAGGAGTGTATCACTTATTGGCATAAAAAAAAGGAGTACCGCTGTACTCCAACCTTTGTTAACCTTAAATCTAATACTATGAAAAAAATCACGTGACAAATGTATGGTTTCTTCTTATATCTTCCAAACATTTACTCTTTTTCTGAAATTCTTTTAGTTTTATTTTACGAATATTTACTGTTTTCGTACACGCTTGACTTCTTGACTCGAATAGATGGACAAATGCTGACGATATGATAATTCCTTTGAAGAGGAAGAGTTGTACGGCTCTTGATTTTCATGGAATATTCCATTTCTTATTTGTATGGAAAGTTGACAAGTTGCAAAAAGCTTCCAATCGTTTCACAAAGCCTTCCAATCGTTTAAATGAGTTAGTCTTTCTGTATTTTCTTTAACTTTAATAGCTTACTTTTGCTTTCATATAACGTAAGGTTATGGTGAATCGCGTCAATATAATTATTCTTATGATACTCTTTTTACTTTTGGTGGGGAGAGAGTATATGCGGGCTAATACATTGATGATTGTAAATAATTCGGTGAATAATTCAATGATAGAACCGGATAAGTGGGAAGAAGTCTATCAGTGGGTAACCGCTGATAAGAATGTGCCGGACAGAGAAGAAGTATTAATGTTGATTCAGTATCATTACGGGAGTTTTGACAGATTGACGGAGTTGTTGTGCTATTTAAACGGCGGTAGAGCTTATAGATATTTGTCGCAAGTTATTTTTCCGAGGATTGGCAGATGTATGATAAAGTCGGAGGAACTGCCCATAGCAGATATACGGATGTCGGAGAAGATGCTGCCTATGATATACATAAGTGCAGAACGGATTGTTCCATCGGCTGTGTTGATGGCGGAAGAGAAAAAAGCGGATACATCGCGTAAGGTTATTGTGGCTCTGAAGAATAATATATTATATGATTTAGTATTGGCCCCGAATGTGGAAGTAGAGCTTTCGATAGGGCGGAAGTGGTCTTTGAATACCGAATATAAATGTCCCTGGTGGTTGAACAGCCGACATAGCTTTTGCTATCAGCTTCTCTCGGGAGGTATGGAAGTTCGTTATTGGCTGGGCAACAGAAATATGCGTGACAAGCTGACTGGTCATTTCTTGGGGGGATATGCAGAAGGCGGAGTATATGATTTTCAATTGAAGGAAGAGAACGGCATTCGCGGCAAATATTACGCAGCTTCGGGGCTGACTTACGGATATGCACGCCGGATAGCCGGACGTTTGGCGATTGAGTGTAGTTTGGGGATAGGTTATTTAATGACGGAGTATCGTAAATATACCTCTTATAAAGGGGATTTAGTCTGGACGAATGGTGGACGCTATCATTTCATTGGTCCTACAAAGGCGAAAGTTTCTTTAGTGTGGCATATAACGGCAGGACGATGAATGTGATAGGAAATGTCAGATATAGTTTACTGATAGCTCTGTTCTGCCTATTTATAACTCTGTCGGGATGTAGTTTCAGAGGGGTGTTGGATGATTATCCTGTCAGTGGCGTACAGATAACGTTGGACTGGACGGAGGTGGCAGAGGAGTTACCGGAAACGATGCGGGTAATATTTTATCCGAAAGATGCCGAAGGACGGAAGGTGGAAAGTTATCTGCCGGCTGTTGGAGGAGAGGTAAAAGTGCCGCCCGGTAATTATGCAATGATAGTTTATAACTATAATACGGAGGTGGTCTGTATAGATGGTGATGGAAGTTACGAGACTATCAGGGCATATACAGAGCAGTGTATAGGTATGAATGGCGGGAAAGATATGGTTTGGTCACCGGATAACCTCTATGTTGTGGCATTGGACGATGTGGAGATTACAAAGAGTGAAACGGCCCGTGTGATGAAACTGAAACCGGAACGGGTGGTGAATAACTATTCGTTTGATATAAAGGTGAGTGGTGTGGAAAATATATCGGCTGTTGTGTGTCATGTGAGCGGGTTGAATGGCGGTTACTATCTTGGTAAAAGAATGTGTGAACCTGCCGAGATGCCTGTCTGTGTGGAGACAGATTGTAAAAATGGACTGCTATGGGGATATTTTTCACATTTCATGCTTCCGAAAGGTGTTGATACACGTATTGATAATCCAATGGTACTGACCATTAAAATTGTCAAAGTGGATAAACAGGTACAGGAAGTACAGGTGGATATTAAAGATTTGGTAGCACCTCCGATTCCTGATGAGGGAGAAGAAACACCGTCTGTTCCCGATGAGGAAATACATATTGAAGTACCTGTCCCTGATGGACAGATTACGGTAGAGGTAGATAAAGGGGAAGGTGGAAATGGTGGTATTGACGGAGATGTGAACGATTGGGATGATGAAACTAATGTAGATATTATTGTGTAAAAACAAGATAAGGAAATTAATATATTAACTAAAAAACAAGTAGTTATGAAGAAAATTTTATTGGTAGCTTTAGCTGCCGTAGCAATGGCAAGTTGCTCTGAGAATGAAGAGTTTGAGAATGTAAGCACAACAAACCAAATTAAATTCGGAACAGTGGTGAAGGCCGGAACAAAAGCGGAGGTGATTACTGCCGGTAACCTTAAAACGTTTACTGTAAATGCTTATAAAACGACAGATGCAATGGGACCGGCTGTACAGTTGAGTACAGGTTTTATGGATAATGTAGAAGTTACTAAGCCGTCTTCGGAATGGCAATATACAGGAAACTACTATTGGCCGTCTTCCGGTAAATTACAATTCTTTGCTACTTCACCGGCACAAACTTTGGATATCACTGCCGCAGGTTATCCGAAGTTTGAATATACAGTAAAAGCTGTTACTGGTCAAGAAGATTTGGTTGCTGCCAATGTAATAAATCAGATAAAGTCTGAATCAGCTATAACTCTTCCTTTTCAGCATCTTTTGACACAGGTGAATTTCTCCATTAAGGGAAGTACTCCGGATTTTACTTATACCGTATCGAAATTAGTGATTAAAGGTGCAAAAGATAAAGCTACTTTTACTTTTGATGGAAGCGCTACGGTAGGTGCTTGGAGTAGTTTGGTAGAGTCTGTTTCAGGTGTGACTTATGAATATGCAGGTACTGTAACAGTTACTCCGACTACTGCTGATTCCAATGCATCTGCATCATTTGAGACTGCCGGTAATGCCTTATTTATGTTGATGCCTCAAGATAACTTAACGGGTGTGACTGTAGATGTTACTTATACTGCTGCGCCGAAAAATGGAGAGAAATTAGGTGAACCTACTTTTGACGGCACTAAAACAGTTAACCTCACAGGTAGCTGGGGAATGGGTAAGAACATCCGTTATACATTGACATTGACGAGTGACGCGACTTCTATCAAATTTATTCCGGAGACTGGTAAATGGACAGATGAAAACGGTACATTTACTGGACTATAAAGTTTTGATGTAAAAGTTCCAATTCTTTCATAATACATTAATATATCCCCGAAAACTTTAAAAGCATAAGTTTTCGGGGAATATTTTTTTTGTTAGATGTTTATGTTTATTTTTGCGAAAGCAAACAAACAAAACATTCTGTCCTGCTATGCATGACTCTTCCGCTTGTGGAGCGGTTAATACTGATTGTCTCAAATGTCCCAAAGCTGTGGATAACCTTATTCTGCATGCTTCTCATAGTAGGGGATTTCATTTTGTCATGCCCAGATGTGATGACAATATCATTATATTTCTTTTGAAAGGTGAAGTCCTTATTAATAGCAAAGAGTACGCAGGAGTGACATTGCATGCGGGCGAATTTCTTCTTCAGGCTATCGGTTCAAAGTATGAAGTGCTTGCAATGACGGATGTGGAATGTATATGCTATCGGTTTTCACAACCGGAATTCTTTTGCGAGGGACGCTATCAGCATATCGTAGATAATGTGATTCCGCCTCTTATATTTTATCCTTTAAAGATTTGTTCTGAACTAAATTTCTTCTTGGAAGCTTCGAAGGCTTATTTAGTCGGAGAGAAAATCTGTAGAGAGTTGCTGCAATTTAAGCAAAAAGAACTTGCATTCATTTTGTGGCATTACTATTCGGATTACGAGCTTTCCATGTTGGTGCACTCACTGTCGAAATATACTACCAGTTTTCAGTATTTTGTGCTTAAGAACTATGATAAGGTCAAGACGGTTGAGGAACTTGCCAAATTAGGAGGATATACAACCACGACTTTCCGCCGCATATTTACTTCGGTATTCCATCAGCCTGTGTATGAGTGGATGCAGGAACGCAGAAAAGAAGGCATTCTTTATGAGCTTCAGCATACAAATTTTACAATCTCTGAGATTTGCTATAAGTATGGCTTTGAATCTTTGCCCCACTTCTCTAACTTCTGCAAGAAGAACTTCGGATTGTCTCCTCGCAGTTTAAGGAAAGAGGCTGCGAGCTCGTCATACTCTTCGGTTCAGAACTCTGTGCTTTTGCCCGTTTAAGGTTGCTTCTCAGCTTGGATAAGGGCTTTTGTTCTTGTTTCTATAATAAAAAACTCCTCTACCGGTTTCCCGATAGAAGAGTTCTTTGTGATATTAATCAAATGTAGAAAGTACGGTTAGTCTTTCAGTTTTGCGATGATGAAGTCGCGGTTCAGACGTGCGATGTTGCTGATGGAAACATTCTTCGGACATTCAGCTTCACAAGCACGAGTGTTTGTACAGTTACCGAAACCGAGTTCATCCATTTTGCTCAACATGGCTTTGGCACGGCGCAATGCTTCCGGTTTGCCTTGAGGAAGCAGGTTCAACTGGCTTACCTTAGCGGAAACGAACAACATGGCGGAACCGTTCTTACAAGCGGCTACACAAGCACCGCAACCGATACAGGAAGCGGCATCCATGGCTTCATCGGCGATGGGCTTCGGAATCAGGATAGCGTTGGCATCCTGAGGAGCACCTGTACGTACGCTGACATAACCGCCTGCCTGCATAATCTTGTCGTATGCAGTACGGTCTACCATCAAGTCTTTGATTACCGGGAAGCCGGCAGAACGCCAGGGTTCTACGGTAATGGTGTCGCCGTCGTTGAAGCGGCGCATATAGATTTGGCAGGTAGTGGCTCCTGTTGCAGGACCGTGCGGATGTCCGTTGATGTAAAGAGAACACATACCGCAGATACCTTCGCGGCAGTCGTGGTCGAATACAACCGGTTCTTTACCTTCAGAAATCAGCTGTTCGTTCAAGATATCCAGCATTTCGAGGAATGAAGTATCGCCCGGGATATCTTTCATTTGGTATGTTTCAAAAGCGCCTTTTGCTTTCGGACCCTTCTGGCGCCATACCTTGAGCGTAAATGATATATTTTTATCCATTTTCTTTAATTCTTTAAATGTTCAACTTCCCGATTAGCTCTTATAGTTACGAGTCTGTACTTTGATTGCTTCGTAAACCAGCGGTTCTTTCAGCAATACCGGAGCTTTTTCGTCAGAGCCTTGGTATTCCCAGCAAGCAACGTAGAAGAAGTTTTCATCATCACGTTTAGCTTCGCCTTCCTCAGTCTGGTATTCTTCGCGGAAGTGACCGCCACAGCTTTCGTCACGGTTCAGGGCATCGTAAGCTACTAATTCACCCATTATGATGAAGTCGTACAGACGGATGGCCTTATCGAGTTCTACGTTCATGCCTTCTTTGTCGCCCGGAATGAAGAGGTTAGTTTCAAATTCCTTGCGGATTTCTTTCATCTTCTTCAATCCTTCTTTCAAACCTTCGGCAGTACGTCCCATGCCGACATATTCCCACATTACATGACCCAGTTCCTTGTGGATGGAATCTACAGACTTCTTACCCTTGATGTTCATCATCCAGTCAATCTTGTCTTGGATAGCCTTTTCTGCAGCGGCAAATTCAGGCAAATCGGTAGAGAAGCGGGGAACGGTAATCTGGTCGGCCAGATAGTTCTGGATAGTGTAAGGCAATACGAAATAGCCGTCGGCCAGACCTTGCATCAATGCAGAAGCACCGAGGCGGTTTGCGCCGTGGTCGGAGAAGTTACATTCGCCGATAGCGAACAGACCCTTGATGGAAGTCTGCAGTTCGTAATCAACCCAGATACCGCCCATTGTATAGTGGATGGCAGGATAAATCATCATCGGGTTCTCGTACGGGCTTACGTCGGTGATTTCTTCGTACATATCGAAGAGGTTACCGTAACGTTGAGCTACTACATCCTTGCCCAGACGGTTGATTGCATCGCTGAAGTCGAGGAATACGGCCAGGCCGGTATTGTTTACGCCGAAGCCCTTGTCGCAACGTTCTTTGGCTGCACGGCTGGCAACGTCGCGCGGAACGAGGTTACCGAATGCCGGATAACGGCGTTCCAAGTAGTAGTCGCGGTCTTCTTCGGGAATATCTTTTCCTTGCAGAGTGCCTTCTTGTAGTTTCTTGGCATCTTCCAGTTTCTTCGGAACCCAGATGCGACCGTCGTTACGCAGTGATTCGGACATCAGAGTCAGTTTAGACTGTTTGTCACCGTGTACAGGAATACAAGTCGGGTGAATCTGTACGTAAGCTGGGTTAGCCATCCATGCACCCTTGCGGTAGCAAGAAATAGCTGCCGTACAGTTACAAGTCATTGCATTGGTAGAAAGGAAGTATGCGTTTCCGTAACCGCCGGTAGCGATAACCACTGCATGAGCGGCAAAGCGTTCCAACTTACCGGTTACGAGGTTCTTTGCGATGATACCGCGGGCGCGTCCTTCAACGAGCACAACGTCCTGCATTTCATAGCGGGTAAACAGTTTTACAGTACCTACGTTTACCTGACGGCTCAATGCAGAGTATGCACCCAGCAGCAGCTGTTGACCTGTTTGGCCTTTAGCGTAGAATGTACGTGAAACTTGTGCGCCACCGAAAGAACGGTTGTCGAGCAGACCGCCGTATTCGCGAGCGAAAGGAACACCTTGTGCAACGCATTGGTCGATGATGGCGTTTGATACTTCAGCTAAACGGTAAACGTTTGCTTCGCGGGCACGATAGTCGCCACCCTTTACAGTATCGTAGAATAAGCGGTAAACGGAGTCACCGTCGTTTTGATAATTCTTTGCAGCATTGATACCACCTTGTGCAGCGATAGAATGTGCGCGGCGCGGAGAGTCTTGAATGCAGAAATTGAATACTCTGAAACCCATTTCACCGAGAGAAGCGGCAGCAGAAGCGCCGGCAAGTCCGGTTCCTACTACGATGATGTCCAAACGGCGTTTGTTGG
>ERZ773177.59-NODE-59-length-130375-cov-12.3391_pt1 | contig 130375 bp, 93 predicted proteins | sample MGYA00580534_ERZ773177 | MGnify/ENA primary metagenome ERZ773177 (study PRJEB29015, sample SAMEA2737872) | human gut metagenome | biome: human gut; feature: human-associated habitat; material: faeces | place: China | collected 2012 ...
ATACTATGAAAAACACATTGCAAATATACGGACATTTCGGGAATCTCCAAATTATACGAAAGTTGTAGCCCAACTTATAACATGGTTTAATAGGAATAGGCTGCTGTTAACAAATCAGTGACAGGAATTAAGAAAAAGTTACTATTTGATTCCACCTTTTTTCCGTTTATAAGCAAACTCCTGCCATTTCTCTTCCGACCAGTCCTGCCGCTGCATCTCGGCGCGTGCCATGACAAAAAAGAAATCAGACAAGCGATTCACGAAACACAATATATCTTCATTCAACGGAGATTGGCGATGCAATGTCCACAAACGTCGTTCGGCACGCCTTGCCACTGTACGGGCAAAATGCAGCTGCGCAGAGACAGGAGTTCCGCCCGGCAGAAGAAAATAACCGTTTTCCTTCAATTCAGCGGTCATGGCATCCATTTCCTGTTCGCAGCGTGCGGTCAGCTGTGCGGCAGATAGGAAGTTAGGATTCAATACATCATCGGGGGTAGCGACATGGCTCATCACTACCATCAATTCCTTTTGGATGGTGTGCAGTAATTCCTGCCAATCGTCTTCGGCAGGAAGCATGGAACGCACGATTCCTATCACGGCATTCAATTCGTCCAGACAGCCATTTGCCTCAATACGAATATCATCTTTGGGAACACGCGCTCCGCCATGAATGCCGGTTGTCCCTTTGTCTCCCGTACGGGTATATACTCTTTTCATCTTTCAGCACATTGTTATTCAAATAATCTCATTATGTCCGTCTCTCCCCAGTAAAGGTGCGTATAGCTTGCTATCGTGTTCTTGTAGCGAAACACAGGCGTACTCACCGGCTGTCCTTTGGCATTATACGCCTGTGCGGCAGTAGGCGGAATATACAGTTCTTTCTTACTGTCATCGGGAGCTGCCCCCAACTTTCCAAACTGCGTATAATGAAATTCATGCCCCCGCAAATGCTGCCCCTTATAGTCGAAACTGCGATAGCCCAATGTCAGTTTCCGACATTCATCCTCATTGGAGATATAAAAAGGGAATACTCCCACCATCCTGTCGAACCCGCTGTCATTACCCCCATGCTCCCGCCTGTCATAACCGACGGCATACGAAAGATAAATCAGCCCGCCACACTCCGCCAGCGTCTTGCCACCGGACTCTATATACTCCCGAACGGATTCTTTCATCTTATAAGCTCCGGCAAGCTTCCGGGAATGCTTTTCCGGATATCCGCCCGGCAAATACAGCAAATCAATATCCTGCGATATGGGGATATTCTCTTCCGGATTGAAGAAAGAAACACTCCCCATCCCACGCAATATCTCCAAGTGCTCCTCATAAATGAAAGAGAAAGATTCTTCATTACGGGCCACCAATACACGCAGGCCACCCGGTTTCCGAGTGCCGACAATTGTCTTGTCCTTTTCCTCCGGCACTTTCTGTAACGGAAGAGCCGTTTTTTCCAACAATAGTTTCCAATCCACATATTGTTCCAGTAACTCCGTCAGAGTACCGATGGTATCCGTACCTTTAGACTGACTGAAATCAAGCCCCAAATAACGCGATTCCTGTTCCAACGCTTTTGTCTTTGGAAGATACCCCAAACAGGTGACACCTACCTCGGTACACACTTCCCGAAGCATTTCATAATGTCGGGGCGACCCTACACGATTGAATATCACTCCCGCAATCCGTATCTCCGGACGAAAATGAATGAATCCCTCCAATAAAGGAGCCATTGAATAAGCGGCAGATTTGGCATCCACCACCAACACTACAGGAAGCTGCAACAGCTGTGCTATCTCCGCCGAAGAGCCCCGGTCACGATCGTACCCGTCGAACATCCCCATCATCCCTTCCACAATGCAGGCATCTGCAGGAGCAGCGTGGCGTGCATAGAGTCCACGTATATGTTCGGCGGAAGCCATAAACGTGTCCAGATTAATGGAAGCGCGTCCGCATACAGCCGCATGATATTTGGTGTCTATATAGTCCGGTCCGCATTTAAAAGGCTGCACCGCCAACCCTTTTTGTGTCAGCAAAGCCATGAGTCCGCGGCTTACGGTAGTCTTTCCGCTGCCCGATGTAGGGGCGGCTATGAGAATTTGAGGAATGGAACACATTTCTATATGGATTTTTAGGCAAAGGTAAAAATATCTCCGACAAAACCCTTATCTTAGCTGCCAAATATAAAAAAAAACGCTATGATAACCGAAGAACTTAAAAAACTCTATATCTCACATACCGGGCACGAACCCGAAACCATTGACGAACTTCCCTCTTCCGGCTCCAACCGCCGCTACTTTCGCCTCACAGGTACACCTACACTAATAGGTGTCAGCGGTGAATCCGTTGAAGAGAACCGTGCCTTTCTTTATATGGCAGAACATTTTCGCCAAAAAGGCCTGCCCGTACCTCAAGTTTTTATCCGTTCCGAAGATGATGTTTACTATCTGCAAGAAGACTTGGGAGACACTCTCTTATTCAATGCCATCGAGAAAGGACGCAAGACGAGCGTATTCGGAGAAGAGGAGAAGCAACTGTTGCGCAAAACCATCCGGCTATTGCCCGCCGTACAATTTGCCGGAGCCGACGGCATGGACTTTTCCTATTGTTACCCGCAGGCAGAGTTCAACAGCCGCAGCATCTTGTGGGACTTGAACTACTTTAAATACTGTTTCCTCAAGGCAACCGGCATGGATTTCCAAGAAGACCGTCTGGAAGACGATTTCCAGAAGATGACGGACGTACTCCTTCGCAGCAGTTCCGCTACTTTCATGTATCGTGACTTCCAAAGCCGCAACGTAATGATTAAGGATGATGAACCTTGGCTCATCGACTTTCAGGGCGGACGCAAAGGGCCTGTCTACTACGATGTGGCTTCATTCCTGTGGCAAGCCAAAGCCAACTATCCCGACAGCCTGCGCCAAGAACTCCTGAAAGAGTACATCGAAGCCTTGCGCAAGTACCAACCGGTGGACGAAAACTACTTCTATGCCCAACTCCGTCATTTCGTACTGTTCCGCACCATGCAGGTATTAGGCGCATACGGTTTCCGCGGCTACTTCGAGAAGAAGCCCCACTTCATCCAAAGCGTACCTTTCGCCATCGAAAACCTGCGCCAGCTATTGCAAGAGCCCTATCCCGAATATCCGTATCTCTGCAAAGTACTGCGCGAACTGACCGAACTGAAACAATTCACCGACGACCTGCAAAAACGCCGTCTGGTAGTCAAGGTCACCAGCTTTGCTTACAAAAAAGGCATTCCCGAAGATTCTTCCGGCAACGGCGGCGGCTTCGTATTTGACTGCCGTGCGGTGAACAACCCCGGTAAATACGAACGTTACAAGCCTTTCACCGGACTCGACGAACCTGTTATCCGCTTCCTCGAAGAGGACGGAGAAATCACTGTCTTCCTCGAACACGTATATGCCTTGGTAGACGCATCCGTAAAACGGTATATAGAGCGCGGTTTCACTAACCTGTCCATATGTTTCGGTTGTACGGGCGGTCAGCATCGCTCCGTATATTCAGCGCAGCATCTCGCTGAACATCTGAACAAAAAATTCGGCGTACAAGTGAATTTGATGCACAGAGAACAGAATATAGAACAAAACTTTAGCGCAAAAAGGTAAACAGTGAAAGCAATGATATTTGCCGCCGGACTGGGTACTCGCCTTCGTCCGCTGACAGACCACACACCCAAAGCACTCGTCTCCGTAGCCGGAAAGCCGATGTTGGAACGAGTGATTCTACGACTGAAAGATGCCGGATTCAATGATATTACAGTCAATATCCACCATTTCGGAGAACAGATTATCGAGTTTCTTCGTGCCAATAATGATTTCGGCATCACTATCCACATCAGTGACGAACGGGATATGTTGCTCGACACCGGTGGAGGGATAAAGAAAGCACGTCCTTTCTTGGAAAGCAACGAACCGTTTTTAGTGCACAATGCCGACATCCTCTCAGATATAAATCTCACAGAGTTATACAGACATCACCAAAAAAGCAATGCGGAAGCTACACTGCTCGTCAGCCAACGGCAGACCTCCCGCTACCTGCTGCTGGATGATACCAACCACCTGCATGGCTGGATAAACAAGTCCACAGGTGAAACCAAACCGGAAGGCCTCATTTTCCAAGAAGGACAGTACAAGGAAATGGCTTTCGGTGGTATCCATGTCATATCCCCTTCCCTTTTTCACTATATGGAAAACGGTGAATGGACCGGAAAATTCTCCATTATCCCCTTCTATCTGTCTGTCTGCGAAACAGCTCGCATACAGGGTTATCCGTTGCAAGACTGCCGGTGGTTCGACATCGGCAAACCGGAAACGCTGGCAAAAGCCGAAAAATATTATTCGTCAGACCAATAAATATCTTCTTCTTTTTATTAAGCCAATGCCAATATCAGAAGTTGCGCAGTCAGCACCCGTAGAAACATAGCTAGCGGATAAACCGTAGCATATCCTACAGCAGGTGCATCACACGAAGTCAGTTCCGAAGAATAAGCCAGTGCCGGCGGATTGGTATTCGTTCCTGAAAGTACGCCTATCAGTGTATAGTAGTTCAGCTTCCAGACATAGCGTCCTATCAGTCCGCCCACCAGCAACGGGACTATCGTTATAATCGCACCGTATGCTATCCATACATAGCCACCCTCGTGAATAATGGTATCTACGAAGCCTTTACCCGCTCCCAATCCCACACATGCAAGGAAGAGGGAGATACCTATTTCACGTATCATCAGATTAGCACTCATGGTGGTATACGTTATCAGTTTATACTGAGGGCCGAAACGACTGATAAGTATGGATACAATCAGCGGACCGCCTGCAAGTCCCAATTTGACCGGTTGCGGAATACCTGGAAACATGAAAGGCAGACTTCCCAAAAGACATCCCAATGCTATGCCTAGAAAGATAGGGATTAAGTTCGGATGGTTCAGACGTTTCAAAGAATTACCCAATACTTTTTCTGCATGACTGACTGCCAGTTCACTACCTACAATCGTCACCCGGTCACCCATTTGCAATTGCAAATGAGGAGTTGCCACCAAGTCCACTCCCGAACGATTTATACGGGTGATACTTGCACCGAAGTTATTGCGGATTTTCAACTGCGCTAACGATTTTCCATTCAGTTCCGGTTTGGTAATTAAGATACGGCGAGAAATCAGTTTTTTGTCTACCTGCTCCCACTCCACACTAATCTGCCTACCAAAAAAAGCGATAATAGCTTCCATATCTTTCGGGTTGGAGATGAACAGGATTTGATCTTGCATATGCAGTACCGTATCAGCATTCACCAGTTCCACCTCGCTTCCGGAGGCATGGTGACGTATACGCGAAATGACAAATGCTCGGTTCAGCAACGGCTTTATATCCCTTATTGCCTTGCCGCCTACCGCTTCGTTACGTATTTCTACGGAAACAGGACGAACGGTCAGTTCCTGTAAATGTCCCAATCCCTGTTCAGCTTCTGCTTCTTCTTTTCGAGTATTGACATGAAGCAAATATTTCAATGCCAGCAATGCCAAAATACATCCGATAACACCCAAAGGATATGCCACAGCATACCCCAATGCGATCTCCGGGGCATCAATTCCATTTAAGTCGCTGTTGGCCTGTTGTGCAGCGCCTAATCCCGGAGTATTGGTTACTGCTCCGGACAAGATGCCAACCATAGTAGTGATAGGTATTCCCGTTACCAAATGAAGTATCACGGTAATCAAAACACTGATAAATACAACCAATACTGCCAGTACGTTCAGCGTAAATCCCCCTTTCTTAAAAGCAGAGAAGAATCCGGGACCTACTTGCAGACCGATGGAATATACAAACAGAATTAATCCGAACTCTTTCAGGAAGTGGAGTAAGTGTTCATCCAGATTTAGGTTGAAATGTCCGAATACAATACCTACGAACAATATCCAAGTGACGCCCAGGGATATTCCGGCAACTTTTATCTTGCCAAGCATAATGCCGAACGCAATGACAAGCGACAAAATAAGTACGGAGTGTGCCACTCCGCCACCCCACAGATTGGGGTATCCTTCAAAGAGGTTTCTCAATAATTCCATAGTTTCAACGTATATATAATAAGGTAATCAGTAATCAAGTAAAAAAGTACCCCCACAGAAATCACTTCTCCGGGGATACCAACTTTCACACATTAAAAATAACTATTTATAAAGGCATATTACCGTGTTTTTTCGGCGGGTTGCTCTGATTCTTGTTGTGAGCCATTTCCAATGCCTGCACCAGCTTATAGCGGGTACTACGAGGCATGATTATTTCATCTATGAAGCCACGTTCGGCAGCACGATAAGGATTGGAGAACTTCTCCTCATATTCCTTGATAATCTCTTTTTTCTCTTCGGAAGAAGACTTTCTGTACAAGATATTCACAGCTCCTTCCGCACCCATTACAGCAATCTCTGCTTGCGGATAGGCAAGATTCACATCGGCTCCGGTAGGCTTGCTGGACATCACGATATACGCACCACCATAGGCCTTACGGGTTATCAGCGTTATCTTGGGTACGGTAGCCTCTGCATACGCATAGACAATCTTAGCTCCATGACGGATAATGCCATTATGCTCCTGTACCGTACCGGGCAAGAATCCCGGAACATCCTCAAACGTTATCAGTGGAATATTGAAGCAATCGCAGAAGCGTATAAAGCGGGCTGCCTTGTCCGAGGCATCAATGTCAAGTACACCGGCCAGATAAGCCGGCTGATTGGCTACAATACCCACCGAACGTCCGTTCAGTCGTCCGAAGCCCACTACCACGTTCTTGGCAAAATGAGTCATCACCTCAAAGAAATACTGGTTATCCAGTACTGGTTCGATGATATCCTTGATGTCATAAGGCATGTTCGGGTCTTCCGGTATAATGGTCTGCAACGCTTCTGTCTGGCGATGAATATCATCTGTGCAAGCCACAAACGGAGCATCTTCCATATTATTGGACGGCAGGAAACTCAACAGTTCACGGATACTCATCAGCGTCTCCTCTTCCGTATTACACATAAAGTGGGTAACACCGCTCTTGCTGCTATGCGTATAAGCGCCGCCCAGTTCTTCCTTGTCTACTTCTTCATGCGTAACGGTTTTTACCACGTCAGGACCCGTGATGAACATATGGCTCTGTTCCTTCACCATGAAAATAAAGTCCGTCAGCGCCGGCGAATAACAAGCGCCACCGGCACAAGGCCCCAGAATAGCCGAAATCTGCGGAATAACACCCGAAGCTATCGTATTCTGATAGAAAATGGAAGCATATCCTGCCAGACTGCTCACACCCTCTTGTATGCGTGCACCGCCGGAGTCGTTCAAGGCAATGACAGGAGCGCCATTTTTCAATGCCAACTGCTGCACTTTTACAATCTTGGCTGCATTCGTCTCGCTCAACGAACCGCCATGCGCCGTAAAGTCATAAGCATAGACAAACACCTGCCGTCCGTCAATCTTACCGTAACCGGTCACCATTCCGTCGCCTGCCATCTGCTTCTTCTCCATGCCGAAATTCGTACAACGGTGGGTAACCAACTTATCCAATTCATTGAAAGTACCCTTATCGAGCAGCATATCAATGCGTTCGCGCGCCGTCATACGTCCGGCGGCATGTTGCGTTTCTATCTTGTCTACGCCGCCACCCAATGAGGCGCGTTTATCCAATTCCTCAAAACGTTCGTATATCTCTTCTCTGTTCATGGTTATTCTTCTTTAATAAGTTCCAATTCTACCAATACCTGATTCGCATTTACCGGCTCACCTTCGTTCACCAATATATTTTTCACGATGCAGTCCGCATTTACCTTGTAGTTGCTCTGCATCTTCATGGCTTCCAATACTACGGCAATGTCTCCGGCAGCCAGACGTTCTCCTTCTTTCACAGGAATACTCACAACCTTGCCCGGCATCGGGGCGATAATCTTGTCACCCTGCTTTTCGTCCGCTCCTTTCTTCATGTGCAGATACTTGGTCTGCGTATCTACAATATCCACATGATACGAGCGATAGAACATGCTCACGTCATAGATCTTTCCGCCTTCTCCGCGCACCAGTCCCGCATTGAACGAGTTCCCGTCGTGCAGAATGGAACAGCTTCCGTTTTCCGCCATCACAATATCCACTTCATACGGCTTCCCGTCAATGGTAAGCAGCACTTTATTTCCCTCTTTACTGACCAGCGTAACATCCGCCACGCGGTCTCCAATATGTATTTCCATAAATAATATCCTTTAAATTCTCAGCACTCCCTTCTGCAATCCGAACTCACGCCAACGGCTTATAGGACGTCCGTCGGGCAACTGTGTCGAAGCATTTTCTTCCAGGTTTACCAAATAATCCATATAAGCCGCAATCATAGCGACATTCTCTATCTCTTCGTTGCTGCCGTTGGAACGCACCAGCATACGAGCGTTCTTCTCTATGAACAATGTGTTATACTCGCCCTTCACAAAATCGGGCACGTGCATAATACGTTTCAGATAGGCGAGATTCGTTTTCAGTCCGGTTATCTTATACTCGTAAAGCACACGGCGCATGCGCTCAATGGCATATTGGCGGGTGGTTGCCCATACAATCAGCTTGCCGATCATCGGGTCATAGTAAATAGGAATTTCATAACCTTCGTACACATAGCTATCGATACGTACACCGATACCGTTCGGCTCGGTCAATTGTTTGATGATGCCCGGCGAAGGCATGAAATTATTTTCCGTATCTTCGGCGCAGATACGGCACTCTATGGCATGACCACGCTGGAAGATGTCTTCCTGACGGAGATGCAGCGGTTTGTCATCGGCTACGGAAATCTGTTCTTTCACCAAATCCACACCTACCACTTCTTCCGTAATAGGATGCTCCACCTGCAAACGTGTATTCATTTCAAGAAAGTAGAAGTTCCTGTTCTTATCTACCAGGAACTCAATAGTACCCGCACCGGAGTAGTTTACGGCTTTAGCGGCGGCAACGGCCTTCTCTCCCATCTCCCTGCGCAGTTCGGGCGTAAGGAAAGGTGACGGGCTTTCTTCCACAATTTTCTGGTGACGGCGTTGCACCGAACACTCACGGTCGAAAAGATGAATCACATTGCCATGATTATCGCCCAATATCTGGAACTCTATATGATGCGGTTCTTCTACAAACTTCTCCAGGTACACAGTGTCGTCACCAAATGAGGACATGGACTCCGAACGTGCCGTATTATATGCTTCCACCACTTCTTCTCCACTGTGGATAAGGCGCATACCCTTACCGCCACCGCCCATGGATGCCTTCAGCATCACCGGGTAACCTATCTCGTTACAGATGCGTACGGCCTCTTCAGCACTCTGCAAGGGTTGTTCCGTACCCGGCACTACCGGCACTCCGGCTACAATCATCCGTTTGCGGGCAGCTATCTTATCACCCATAGCTTCCATGGTTTCGGCAGAAGGGCCGATGAAGATAATACCCTCTTCCTTGCAGCGGCGGGCAAACTCTGCATTCTCCGACAAAAAGCCGTAACCCGGATGAATGGCATCCGCACCGCAATGCTTTGCTACGGCAATAACTTTCTCTATGTTCAGATAACTCTCTTTTGCCGCAGCCGCTCCTATCGGATAGGCTTCATCGGCATACGCTACATGATGCGAAGCACGGTCGGCTTCGGAAAATATAGCTACGGTCAGTATCCCCATTTCCTTGCAGGAGCGCATTACGCGCAGGGCAATCTCACCTCTGTTCGCTATCAATACTTTCTTTATCATTTTCTTTTGATTTATTTATATAAGGAATATTTCCGGCTGCTAATTGTTTCAAACAAGCACTACATAAGCAATCCGGATAGGTTTCTTTCAGATACGCGTATTGCTCCGGATTCAACCGGACAGACGCACAATGGCACTGTAATATATCGTCGTGCATGCACTCAAATGTTGCACCACAACGAGGACATACCTTTTTCATAGGCATCTCTCATTCCATTAATCAAAACGTTAACTTTGGCTTCGTACTATCTTCCTATCCCACGAGTAAAGACAGACTTTAATGAATGGCAGGTCTTCTGACTGACTCCTTGTCTTGATGCCTTCCCGATATATAAACACATATCAGTGGCAAAGGTTCTTATCAAGACTTCATATGACGGAGCTTCACAGCAGCGGGACTGTCCGGGATTTACACCCGATTCCCTTTTAATCCAGATGGCAGATACGTCCACCCGAAACCGATTCGGGGGCAAAGATAAAGGAAAATCTAAATTAATTAGGAATAAAAGACAAAATAATGTATAAAAGTCTTTATCTTTGTCCCCGGAATTGGCAATCGGGAAGGCATATCCGCCTACCGATGTAAGGGAATCCGGTGCAAAACCGGAGCTGTACCTGCAGCTGTAATCCTCTATAAAAGATGTTTGTATCTACAAAAGCCACTGTCGCAGCAATGCGGTGGGAAGGCAATACAAGCAGAGGAGAGCCAGAATACCTACCAACATCCACAACTTGAGCACTGAACTTCCAGGATTAGAAGCGATGTCCCCCATACTGATATAATAGGACTCCTATTTTACTCTTTCGGGCCATTACTCTTTGTGTGTAGAAGCAACGTGCCGTGATATATTTATTTATATAAATAAAATCGGTAAGTAATGAAATGCAAGTATTTATTCGGAGTCGTATTCTTATATACGATGCACTCCGCCACAGCACAAAGCATTCTCGAAAACAAAAGTGAAAAGGAACTTTCTCTTATGTTGCAGGAAGTAGTGGTAACCGGCACCGGAACGGAACATTATCTGAAAGACGCCCCTGTACAAACGGAAGTTATCAATCGAAAGACACTGGACAGCTACGGCGGCACCTCTCTTGAAGAAATACTTACCGGACTTTGTCCCTCATTCGACTTCAACACCAGTGATATGGGCTCGAACATGCAGTTGGGCGGACTGGGCAACGGCTATGTGCTGCTGCTTATAGACGGAAAGAAAGTGCATGGAGACGTAGGCGGACAAAATAACCTCGGACTGATAGATCCCTCACGCATCGAACGCATCGAGATTGTGAAAGGTGCTTCGTCAGCGCTCTACGGAAGCGACGCGATGGCAGGCGTAGTCAACATTATAACCAAAAAACACCGCGATGACATTCTCATCAAGAATACTACCCGCGGCGGCTCTTATGGTGAAATCCGCCAGTCCAATACCATTCAATTCAAGTTCGGGAAGTGGACTTCTTCAACAAATTTCCAGTTGAAACACTCAGACGGCTGGCAGAATACGATGAACGAAGATCCTAACCGCTATGAGTATCCCGTTACAAACTCCATTAACAAGACAGTAAATCGCTATACCGACTGGCAAGTATCCCAACGCTTTGACTATCAGCTTTCCAAAGCTATCAGCCTTTATGCAGACGGTGACTTCTATCGCAAACGCATATATCGCCCTTGCGGGATACCCGATTACAAGACTTATGATTTCTTATATCGTAATGCCTCGGTGTCGACAGGCGGTAAACTCAAACTGAAAAACAGTAACAGTATCATGCTGGACATTCATTATGACAGCCATGCCTATTATTACGCCTATACCCGCGAAACCTGGGATAAGGAGTTCGACAACAACGGCAAGGAAATCAGTTTTCCCTACTTTGCCGGAGACAAAGGTTTGCAAAGCAATCAGAGTCGCCTGCTCATCCAAGCGAAAGGAGTGTTCAACCTTCCGTATTTCAATCGGCTAAGTGTAGGTAGCGACACCGAAATAAACTGGCTGGACGCTCCCCGACGGTTGGACGAGGAGAATGTGTCGGACTACACGACTTCCGTTTATGCCCAAGACGAGTGGTCGCCTATCAACCGGTTTAATATTACGGCAGGAGCACGGTTAACCGTCAATAAAAACTTTGGAACCCGACTGACTCCCAAGGTTTCCGCGCTCTACAAATTGGGCGACTTTAATCTGCGTGCCACCTACTCCGAGGGATTTAAGACTCCTACCCTGAAAGAGTTGCATTACCGCTACATCCGCCAAATGTCTCTCGTTATACTGAATTTAGGGAATAGAGACCTGGAGCCACAGACCAGCCGTTATGTATCCGGAGGCATCGAATATAACGGCAAGAAATTCAGTATCAGCGCCACCGGTTACTGCAACTGGCTGGAGAATATGATAACGCTTATCACTATCCCTACATCCCAGGCTCCGGGTGACCTTGTCATCACCTACGATCCTGCACGGGTACGGCAATACCAAAATATGGATGATGCACACACATACGGTGCAGATGTGAATGTGAAATGGATGCCCGGAAGGTCACTCATTTTTACGGGTGGTTACAGCTATCTGGACACCAAAGCCAATCAATATGACGAAGAAGACGAAGTAATGAAGCACGTAATAATCGACGGCATGGCTCATCATCGCGCCACAATAGGCGCCACGTGGTCGCATGACTGGAAAAGAAGGAGCTATCGTCTCGGTCTTGGCGTATACGGACGCATCCAAAGCAAACGATACTATCAGGACGACGGAGACGGAAAAGGCTACAACACATGGCGGCTCAACACCCGTCATCAATTCAGTCTGGGACATCGGTGGGATGCAGAAATCAACGCAGGTATCGACAACCTATTCAACTATTACGAGACTACCTATCATGGCCTGCATTATGGTACCACCACCGCCGGACGAACATTTTATGCATCGTTGATGATACAATTCGGACAGAAAAAGACAAAGAAGTAAACAACAACTATAAACATTAATATTAACCTTTTAAAAAAGTTAGAACATGAAACAATTCAAACTAATGATGATGGCAGCGGTCGCTGCTTTGATGTCTTTCTCCGCAGTATCCTGCTCGGACGATGACGATGTGGCACAATCCAACCACGACAAAAAGATGGATGCAGTAAGCGCTGAGGTAAAGGCAAACAAGAAACATGACACAGCCTTGCTGCTCGTTACCTTCGGAAGTACCTGGGATGCACCGCAGGAAACCTTCAAAAGCATGAAGAAGCAGTTTGCCGACAAGTTTAACAACATGGACGTATACTTTTCCTTCACTTCCGAAATCTGTATGACACGTTGCGCTGCAAAGGGCTGGAACTATTACGCTCCTTCTTTCTATCTGGAAGCTATCGGCCTTGCCGGATACAAAACCGTTTGCGTACAGTCGCTCCATGTCATTCCGGGTGAAGAATTTCTACGTGTTCAAAGCGTAGTAAAAGACTTCCACAACAGTGGCGATCACCCCGAATTTGAAGACGTAAAAGTCTATCTTGCCGGTCCGTTACTGGAATCGGAAGAGGATGTAGAGACAGTAGCAACTATCTTGAACAATACCTATAAAGACAAAGTTGCAGCCGGCAAACTCGTCACTTTCATGGGACACGGCAATCCTGAAGGCTGGAACTACGGCAACGGTAACTCACGTTATACTATGCTGGAAAATGAGTTGCAAAAACTCAACAAGAACTACTTTGTAGCTACCGTCGATATGGAAGACAATTTTGTAGACAATATGATTGCACGTATGCAGACTGCCGGTAAAACGTCCGGTGATGTTATCTGTCATCCATTGATGTCCATAGCCGGCGACCATGCCAACAATGATATGAAAGGCGGTACAAGCGAAACTGCTCCCGAAGAAGGAAGCTGGCGCTACGAACTTACTAAAGCCGGATATACCTGTCCGCTTGCCAACTGCGACATCAAGGGATTAGGAGACTATACGGACATAGTAAAAGTATGGATCAGTCATATGGAAACTGCATTGAAGAACGATCCGATGTACGATCCGAATGCTGAAGAATAATCAGCATCTATTCCCTATAATAAATAAGCGGCACATATTCCGATTTCATTCGGATATGTGCCGCTTATTAAGGTCAGGCTTTTTTAACTAAAGAGAGAATACGTTGCCTTACCGCCAAAAGCGATAAGTAATATCATTCATTTTTCCATTATCAATGCGATATAACCGCTGGTTGGTTTGCTCCGACTTCAAGCCGCCCAGATTTTCCACATAGGGCCCCAACTTGATGTACTGGAAATACCGCATGTCAAATCCTGCCGGTAAATCCTGCCTGCCGGAATACCATCCCACCTTCACCGAAGCGGCAGAACGGCAACGAAGGAACTCCGCCAACCGTCCCACTTCATCCGGCGCGGCATCTCCACCCATAAAGCAGACGCAGGTCACCGCTTTTCCGTACCTGTCGAGAAGTCCTGAAAGGCTTTCTTCCGTCAACGGCTCTCCTACATTTCCCATCAGATAAGGACTGTGACATCCCTTGCATCCGTTGGGACAGTTGGAAAGGTTAATAGCGAGCGTCACCTCATCCGGTATCTCCTGAAAAACAATGTCATAATCAGCATACCGGAGCATAATACCTGCGGGCGGCCTCCTGTTGCCGGGGTTGAGAGAAGTTGCTGACACGCTTCATATAGCCGATAATACGGGTGAGATAATCCACATTCTTACTGTGGCAAACGGGACACTCTTTCAGGTAACGTTTGTCTATATGGTTGCAGTCATTGCAAATGGTATTCGGAATATTGAATGTAAAGTAGTTACATCCCTCAGTGGCAGCCACACGAAGTAGCTGGCGGTATTGCTCCTTGCTCAAATGTTCTTCCATATTCATGTGCAGAGCCGAACCGCCCGTAAGATGCTCAATATAGCGATGTCCGTGCAGGCGGAACTTATCCACAACGTTCAACGACGTATCTTCAACAATATAGAAGTAGCTGTTGTAGCAATCGCGGAAAGTCTGGAAACCGGCTTCCCTATCCCACTTGGCATGCTTCACACCGACGTTTTCAGCAGGTATCATTTCACAGTTGAAGAGCAAGTCTTTGGTGCGGTACTTCTTGTTGTACTTCTCTACAATGCCCAGTATTTCCTGAACAAATTCTTCATACTTCGGGTTGTCGTTAATCTCTATGCCCATAAACTGCGCCGCTTCCACCAGCCCGTTTACGCCGATAGTAAGATATTGGCGTCCCAGGTTGATATAGCCTGCGTCGAACAGAGGCAACATACCTTTGCTTTGAAGCTGTTTCAAATTCTCGTTGTAGGCCATTTGCACTTTATGCACTAGGTCTACCACTTCTTCAAGGAAGAAGTGGTACAGCATACCGGACTTCACCGCATGTTGTATGCAACGGTTCAGATTGATTGTCAACACACTCTTTGAACCGGTAGACACACCGCCCGCTCCCAAAGTATAACTAAAACCGTTGTCCTGTATCTCATTGCGCAAGCGGCAGCAGCTACTCAAAGAGTCGGCATTGTCGCTCATATAGGTAAAGAACGAATGTCCTTCGGCATACATCTCGGCTGTGAAATCACCGTATTCCTTATCCAACACGTCACCGTCCTTGGTCAGCAGTGCCATAGTCTCCACCGGGAAAGTAAGCACAGTCTTGGTACGTTCCTTATTGAACCATTTCATAAAACGCTTTTGCAGCCAGCTCAATGACTCCCAGTCGGGCTTGCTTCCGTCGGGAAAGACGAAGTGTTCGAAAAGGCTGTTGAAGTAATACTTGTCATAATAGGCCACGTTCCAGAATACCGCCTGGAAGTTCCTTGCTCCCGTAGGCTGGTTGATGGAATAAACCACTTGCTCGAAGCAATCCGTAATCACCTTGTCTATGGTCCGCTGTTTGGTGGAAAGGTCTACTATCTTGTCGGAATGCAGATAGTAGTCTTCGCCAAACTCCTTGCCGACAAAATGGTTCATATACATCAGGAACTCCGGCGTGGCACAAGCACCGCTCAACATACTGGACACGATAAACACCATATTGATAAATCCGCCGCAGAAAGACTTCAAGTTGGTAGGCGCGGTGGAATTGCCGCCTATAGAAGTCGTTCCGCCTATCAGCCAGGGATACATGGTGATGCTGGCGCAATAATTGGCAAGACTTGTTTCGTCATTCTTATAGATATAGTGATGATTCAGTAGTTCCAGATACCTGTCGGACACTTCTTTGCCATACATATCTTTCAGGCGGTCGGTCAGCAGACGGCGGTTCAGACGAATAAAATTGGCTTTCGGTAATTCGCCTATCAGTGTAGCAACATTCTTATTCTCCACATTGGCGTTGGCATCATACTTGCTGCCTGTAGCCGGATTGGAAGCATCGCAATAATCCAGCAGAAAACGGAGTTTGTCGCGCACTTCGCGGTCTTCCAGATGCTTCTGCCGATACAGCATAAACGATTTTGCCACTGCATAATAATGCTCTGCCATGAGAGCAACTTCCACTTGATTCTGAATATCTTCCACACTTGTTTCGTCACTGACGCTCACCCGGCTAAGAATATTGGTGATAACATCCTGAGTAGCAAAACTCCCTACTGATAAAAATGCCTTGCTGATTGCATTTTTGATTTTGTCAAGCGAAAACATCTCTTTCTTGCCGTCCCTCTTGACGATAAAAGTCTCTGAATTAATCATGTCTATAATTTAAGATTTAAATGATAACCAACGATTATTCACACAAAACAATGCACAGAATAGTAAGGAATAAAATGAATCTTCAACGGACTCGTTCTATAGCTTTTCACCCGAAAGCACTGAATGAATGATTATGAACGATGGCAGGTCTTCTGACTCGCTTCTGCTGCAACGCCTTCCCGGTCTTGTATTTTACATAACCAGTGGCTATGGAGTGTTGCAACATTTCCCTCATGAAAGGGACAAAACTTACAGCTACGGGGATAGTTCCTGACTTGCACAGGATTCCCTTTTAATTCCTCGTCACGCCAAGATGATTCGGAAACCATATTCGCTGACAAAGATAGAAAGAAATTCGGCAACGCAATGAAAATTCCAAGGAAAAAAATGGCAAATCCATAAGATGAAAGAATCCGTCTCATGAGCTAAAAAAAGTCATCCCGTGAGATGAAATAAACCATCTCACAGGATGAAAATATTCATCTCACGAGACAAAATAAACCGTCCCGCAAGATGATTTTTTTATTATTTGCGCCTTTTACAGCTACGCTTTATATATCTCATCCCCAGCCATATTCCGGTAAAGGAAAAAGCAGCTCCCACTATGCAAACCAGCCAAATTGCAATAGTCCATAATACAGGGCGTTCTATCAACCATTGTATATTCAGATAGTGAATACCGCTGAACAACCACTTCCTCACAATTTTATTATGGTTCAGGAAACGAACGTATCCCGTCTCCGGACTGATATAATAAAGTGTTTTGTCCCCATCGTCCACTTCCACCTTATACACAGGCAAAGGGAGCGAATTATCACGGTCGAGGTAATAATTGTCGTAATGCTCCATTAGCGAAATATGGAACTGTACGCTGTCTCCATGAAGGCGTTTCATCCCTCCTATAATAGTAGTTTCCGGGATGAACAACTCACGCACTTCCTCTGTGGAAGCATCTATCAAGCGTTCGTTTTCCCCTTCTATTATGGTATAGACAGGAATCTCTCCATAATGAGTCCACGCCACTTCTTTCAGTTCCGGATAGGTTTCTTTCAGCTTACGGTAATCCAGTTGATAGGCTTCAACAGCCAGAGGTTTCTTACCCCACATCTTGGAATAACTGAAGAAATAATCTCCCTTCATTGGTATCATCCACCTCGGAACCCTCTGCATGGAGAAAACTCCACTGACACTCCATGCAATCAGAGCTATGCCAAACACAAGACCTATCAGATAATGCCAGCGATACCAAAATCTTTTATACGGAACTTCCCATTGTCTTTTCTTTTTATACCGTTTCAACAACAAATATATTCCAAGATAAAACCCAGTAAGAGAAGCTATCAGGCACAGAAATCCACCTACGGTAAGACTCGTCTGCCAGATAGAAACATCTTTCCTGATAAAAGGAAGATAAAACTTATGCGGAATAGCTCCCATCCACGCCCAGAAACGCCCGGAAGCATCCGTCAGTTGTTGCACTTCTCCCGTACGTTTAGCGACAAACAATTCATGCTTTTCCGCATCATCAAAGTAGAAACGGTAAATAGGAAGTTCACGCTCATAACGGCTATATAGAATCCATTGTGTACGTTCATAGAGCGTATCTACACGCCGGATAGGAGCATCCACCCACTTCCGGGCAATCTGTTCTATCGTAGCGTACGTCACCGACTTTACTTGTTGCAGGGTATCTGCACACAAAAGCCAGGTAGTGTCTTTTGTTTTCAACTCCACAAGCGTCTGTCCCTGAAACTGACGGACACGTATGTTTTTGACAGCACCGGGAATACGTTCCGTATACTCCTGTATGCAAGGCAGGGAATCGGGCAATGTCTCTTTCATCGCATAAACCTCACTGTCCGACAAACGGGGATATGGATGATAAATCAAGATAAGTCCCGATACGAACCACATAAAAAAGAACAATGCTATAACTGTTCCGAAAATGCGGTGAATGGAGAAGGTATATCTATTTATTCTCTTCATAAATACTGATATTTACAGACTGACAAACTTATAATAAGACAAAACCGGAACAGCGGGCATCTTACAATCCCCTTTGTCCCGGCTGTCTTTACAATTGCCAAATGATTAGTATTTAATCTGCAATATATACAATACGGCTAAAGTCGTAACCTTCCTGGATAGTGATTCCCTTCTTCATATTACCACTTTTGATGTCATATACATATACACACGGAGCAGAATGTTCAGGATTGACACCGATATATGCCTTTCCATTTAAGATAAACGAACGTTGAGAGAAAGTACCGCTGCTATAAGGCAATTTCTTGCCATCACAAGTCAATTCCGTCACCTCATCTGTAGTCAAATCAAGCAAGGCATAATAACAGTTATAAGCGTTACCCCAGTTCTTATCCTTTTCATATTTGGAATTATCATCACCACAACCCGTAAATTTAGGATCTTGTATGTAAATCAATGCCTTGTTGTTTCCCAGATAATCTACGGTTACCAGCTTGCCCTGATCAGCCTCTTTATTCGCATTCTTATGAAAGCCGGTATAAGACTTGTCAAATTCCGTTTCTCCTTTATTTATGCGGAGCAAACGACCATATTGACAAGTGCTTGCTTCCGAATTCGGAATGCGGCTATTACAAGCAATATAAAGGTTTTCGTTGTTATCAAAGAACATCTTATTTTGTAGCAATTCACCATAGGCAGTACCTGCCATTTGCTCTGCACGCTCTTCCTTCACATATTTTTCAACCTTCATGGTAGCTACATCAATAAACGCTACATAGAAGCCGGTATCGTCACTTTTGTCTTGAAAAGCATAGATAATCTTATTATCCGATTTACGATATCGTGCCAAACCGGAAGTACTGTATTTTTTAATCCCGGTAAGTTCGGCCAATCCCAAATCGCCTTCTCCCTCAATCTTCATCGTACCGGCATTGATTTTAGTCCAAAGGACCTCATTGGCAGAACCGTTGGCAGCTATTATCACGAAAGAATCATCGTTCAGCCAAGCAAATGAATAACGGCGATCTTTATAGGTATTCGTTTTGAAAGCCTGTTCGGCAACTGTTGAAATAGCCACATTTGAAATCTGATATTTGCCGAAACGGTCTTTTTCCTTCGGGATCTGATAATAATATTGTCCCTTAATAAGGGATTCCTGATAGAGTTTAGATGTTACATCACAACCAGAATTCCTAAAGTTAATAGTTTCGTCACCTTCAAGGGAATTGACACTTTTTACCAGCAATGCCTCATCTGATCCCATACCACTGGAACCAAGCGAAACCCAAATATCATAATGCACCTTATCAATTGTTTCGCCACCGATATCTCCGGAGTTATCATCGTCATCACTACAAGCACTGAAAGACATGGTTGTCATGACAGCGGCAAATGCCCATACTAAGAATTTAATTTTTTTCATTTCCTTTTTTATTTGAATGATTAATGAATGAATATTCTGAACTTACACAAGAAAGAGCGTCCAGGTTTCTGGAGCATATAATTATCATATATTTTACTGTCAAAAAGGTTATTGCACTCCAACGTTACATTATATCTTTCCTTATGCCATGAGTAGGTCAAAGTAGCGATATGCTGGTGCTGTGTCGGGATTTTAGACTTACTATCTAACGAACCATACCCTTCCCATGTCAAGTAAAACCAATGAACGTATTGATATAAATAGCCGAAACGTACTTTATCATTTCTTTGGAAAAGATTCCTTTGCGTCAGAGTCAGTTCGGTGTTACTAAACAGCCACGGTCTGTTAGGTATCTTATTCTTATAGGTCACAGAAGGTTTCCCGTCTTTCTTCAACGGATTCATGTCACGCGCCTCCTGATAACTACAGTTAGTTGTTAGTTGCAATATATTATCATAAGTATAGCGCAATTCTCCTTCGGCTCCTTTCATTGTTACATTAGAGATATTGTCATACTGCATCATACCTTCTACTTCCGACACCACAGCATGTATATAATCCTCTACTTTTCGATAAAACGCATTTGCTTCGTAGTAAAGAAGATGTTTGGATGCCAAACGAATATTTCCAAAAGCACCCACATTAAAGTTATTGCTATGTTCAGGTTTTAAGGCGAGATTGGCATATATAGTTGTCCCATTTCCCAATAACTCCCTGGCTAATGGAAGGCGAACGGTATGTTCGTAGGATGCTTTCAAGGCAAAAGGTTCGCAAAAGTTATAGCGCACACCCAATCCGTAGCCCGGATTACTTTTCGTAGTGCTTCGTGGCATATTGGCTGAATTGGTTATCCAGGACAAGTCTGTCTGTTCTATCTTGACGTGATTGATATAGTCTTTCAGAAAAAAGGTATTCACCAACTTATCGTTCAAGAACGACTGATTATACGAAAGACCGACAATATGTTTTGCCAGTACATCATTCGACGGGACAAACTCATCATCAAAATCATCGTAGCGTTTGTTTCCCGTACGTGTCAGCAAATAGTTAAAATTAAGAGAGTGATGCTTATTAAAATCATAATTTAAATTGGCACGCACCACTGTAAGCGGACGTTTGTAATGACGCAATTGTTTGCCATATCCGGTTATCTCATTCCGTGCACTTTCAATATATGCTCCGTTCCAGCTATATTTACGGAAAGCAGTATCTATAGTGAGTGCATGATCCCATGTATGGGAAACAAGCGCATTCATAGCCAGTTTCTCAATCAGAAAGTCCTTTTTGCGATAACGTGCTGACATATTCCAAGCATCCTGCTGCCTCTCTGCCATACCATAAACAATGCTTTGCATAGCCCCTGTCTGTAATTCCTTGTCCACCTTCGAGTAAGAACCGGAAACATAGAAAGCATCAGCCCATTTCTTATTTTCCACTCCCACTTCTACCTGAGCCAGCACTGAAAGATAATCATCATGAAAACGCTTAGCATTAGTCAGTTGGTATTTACCTGATTCTTCATTCCACAGTTCAACATCCTTTACCTTATAATCATTTTTGGAATAATTAAAGCCGACTGTCGGTTTCAAGATAATACCTGTTTTGGGGAAATAGACTTGTGCATTCAAGTCTGCGAGATAAGTATGGAAAGAACCTACACTGAGAGAAGCATCCAAGAAGTTCTTTTTTTCTTTTTTAGTGATAATATTGATAGCACCTCCTAAAGCATCAGCGCCTAAATAAGCAGGGACAACCCCTTTATAAATTTCAATATGGTCAATTGTATTCACCGGAAAGTTGGCCAGCGAAATTTCTGTCCCCTTGGTATCCATAGGTACTCCATCCACAAAGTAACGAACTGCATTACCGGACATTCCATTCAGAGAGAGTTCAAAATCAGCCCCCAGTCCGCCTTCTGTCCGTACCTTGATACCGGTAGTACGATTGATGATATCATTCAGGTTAGTAGTAGAGTTAGCTATGGACTTTACATCAACAGCATTAACCGTATAAGCCCCTTCGCGCAACTTCTGTGTCTGGCTCTTCCCATACACAGTTACAGATTGCAAATCCACCGAATTTTCTTCCAGCTTAAAATTAAGGATTTCATTCTTGCTTACATTGATCTCTTTCTTAACGGTATTGTACCCATATAATGAAACCACAAGTTTGTGTTTACCGGATGCGACCCGCAAAGAATATTCCCCCTTGTCGTTTGAGTAAGTGCCCGTTGTGGAATTTTCAACAGCTATCATTGCTGCTGATAGAGGATGCTTGTTTGCGTCCGATATTATTCCGGAAATAATGACTGTGCCTTGTGCTGCCAGAAAATCAGAAAGCAATAATAAGGATACAAATAATAATGTACGGAATAAGTAGTTGATGTTTCTTTTGTATGCCATTCTTTAAAATTTATTTTTCGAGAAAAGCACAGAAACAAACAGAGGTAACAAATCATAGAAAGGTCCTCGTGAATACTGTTTTCAGCCTCATTCCCCGAAAGCTTTAAAAACACAAATAAATTGGCAGGTCTTCTGACTCGCTCCATTACCGAAACCTTCCCATCTTAAAACAGACAGTGGCGTATATCTTCGGCAATATAGTAAAGAGCTTACAGCAGCGGGACTGTTCAGGAGTTTCACCTGATTCCCTTTTAATCGTTCTTCATATAATGAAGAAAACGAACCAATATATATAACAATGTCATAACCAAAACATTAAGGGTTGTAAGACATTAGACTCGTGCCCTAAAGATTTGATTTTCGGATGCAAAGGTACAATGTTTTTTCTTTTACGCAATACATATTCAGCATAAATTAATCATTAACTTATTATCTCAAAATATAAAATTAATATCTATCTTTGCTTCGATTTAGATGATATGGCAACACATTCCGTCTGCTATATAAAAGTAATCCGGTGAAGCTTATCAAGTTGTAAAACCCAAATTCAGTCACATTATGAGAACAAGTTTATTATTAATATTAACCATGTTTTCTATCTTCTGTTCCGCAGTCGAAGAGGGAAACTTTGTAGCAAGCGATATGTTGGCAAATATGAAACACGGTGACAAAGCAGCTCTGCTCATGGTGCACTTCGGCACTACATACGATGACACTCGTGCATTGACGATTGACGCCATTAATACAAAAGCACAAGCCATTTTTCCCGAACTGAAATTTAAAGAAGCATATACATCGCGTATCATCATCCGTCGCCTTAAGGCGCGGGGTATCGACAAAATGACTCCACTGGACGCATTGCTCCAACTACGCAGTGAAGGATACACACATATCATTATTCAAAGTACCAATATTATTGAAGGAGTAGAAATGGAATCACTCCGTCGCGATGTGGAAAGTGTACTTCCTTTCTTTAAGGAAATCCGTGTGGGTACTCCGCTGTTCTATTCAACAGGGGACACAAAAAAGGTAATCGGTATTTTGGGAAATCGTCTCAATACCCCTGCAAACGGAAAGAAAAGCCCCAAAGAGCACATCGTTCTTGTAGGACATGGAACTTCTACTCCCAGCACAGCCATATACAGCCAGATAGACTATATGCTGAAAGCTAATGAACTGACAAATTTCCATGTAGGTACTATTGAAGGCTATCCTACTTTTGAAACCATGCTGGCACAACTGAAAGCTGCCAAAGCAAGGAGCATAACACTCGTCCCATTAATGTTCGTTGCCGGCGACCATGCCAAAAACGATATTGCCGGAGAGTGGAAAGAACAGCTCGAAAAGGAAGGTTATACCGTCCATGTACGCATGGAAGGTTTGGGACAAGTGCCCGAAATACAAGAAATATTTATTGACCACATCCGCTTCGGTTTGAAACATCGCATGCAGGGTATTATGGAGAAGAAAGCTGCATATGCGGCAAGTAAAAAACCGGAATAAAATTACTTAGAGAATATATGAAACAGCCCAAAATAATAGTTGCCGGCATCGGTCCGGGCAATGAGCAAGACATTACGCCCGCCGTAATTGCCGCTTTGCAAGAAGCGGATATAGTAGTGGGATATAAATATTATTTTCAATTTACCACTCCCCACCTCCGCCCCGGAACGCAGTGCGTGGATACCGGGATGAAGCGGGAACGTACCCGTGCCGAGCAAGCATTTGAGCTGGCGGAACAGGGTAAGACAGTATGTGTTATCAGTTCGGGCGATGCAGGGATTTACGGCATGACACCACTTATCTATGAAATGAAGCGGAAACGACATAGTAATGTAGAGATTGTTTCTCTGCCGGGTATCAGTGCTTTCCAGAAAGCGGCTTCCCTGTTGGGTGCGCCGGTGGGACACGACTTCTGCGTCATTTCCCTCTCAGACCTGATGACACCGTGGGAACGCATCGAAAAACGTATCATAGCCGCAGCAGCAGCTGATTTCGTAACGGCTGTCTATAATCCAAAAAGCGAAGGACGCTACTGGCAACTGTACCGACTGAAAGAGTTGTTCTTGCAGGAAGGACGTGCACCGGAGACACCCGTAGGATATGTACGCCAGGCAGGACGTCCGGAACAGGAGGTGCACATCACGACACTGGAAGTGTTCAATCCCGAAGAGGTGGATATGTTTACCGTGATACTGATAGGCAATTCACAGTCGTACGAGTGGAACGGAACGATGATTACTCCACGGGGATATTACAGGGAAGAGGTTGAGACTGCTAAACCTCAACTTGACGCCGCTAAACCTCAACTCCAGAGTTCTAAAGGTCAACTCCAGACCAACAAAGGGCAGGACATTATGATACGGAGTTTCCGTACCATTGAGAAAGAATTGACAAACAAGAATATCCCACTCGACCATAAATGGGCGTTACTGCACGCTATCCATACCACCGCAGACTTTGAAATGGAGAAGTTGCTGCACACAGACGAAAGAGCCGTGGAAACGCTGTATCAAGATATCATTGAGGGGCGCATACGGACAATCATCACAGACGTAACAATGGCTGCCAGCGGTATTCGTAAAGGGGCTTTGGAACGTTTGGGTGTAGAGGTAAAGTGCTATCTCGGTGATTCTCGTACCGCTGCAATGGCATCAGAGAAAGGTATCACCCGTACACAGGCGGGCACACGCCTTGCCGTTGAAGATTATCCCGATGCCCTCTTCGTATTCGGCAACGCTCCGACTGCACTAATGGAACTCTGCGACCTTATACGCAAAGGAAAAGCACATCCCACAGGAATTATCGCTGCTCCGGTAGGCTTTGTACACGTACAGGAGTCCAAACATATGATTAAACCTTTCATCCGGATTCCGAAAATAATTGTGGAAGGACGCAAAGGAGGAAGTAATCTCGCCGCAACATTGGTAAACTCTATTTTGTGTTACAATGATGCGGAATTGTTAAGACCGGGACGAGATGTGTGAAATAGTAATCAGTGATTAGAGATTAGGGATGGAACGGAAATTTATCATTATAGGAATGGACGATAACCGAGTACCTTTCTTTTCGCCGGAAGTATTGGAACACATACGGAATGGAAAGGTATTTTCGGGAGGAGTACGACATAGGGGGATTGTCAAAAGCTTATTGCCGGAAGATGCGGAATGGATTTCCATTTCCGTACCATTGGATAATGTGTTCGCACAATATGAAAGAGTGTTCGGCAGTGACGAATACAGACAAACTGAATCGGATATCAGTCAAATTATTATTTTCGCATCGGGCGACCCTTTGTTTTTCGGCTTTGCCAATACGGTAAAACGGAAGCTGCCGGATGCGGACATCAAGCTTTATCCATCTTTCAACTCACTACAAACATTAGCACACCGTCTCGTAATGCCCTACAATGATATGCGCACCGTTTCGCTGACAGGACGTCCCTGGCATGACTTCGACCGCGCTCTGATTGAACGTGCTCCCAAGATAGGTGTCCTCACCGACCGGGAACATACACCCGCCGCTATCGCCGCCCGTATGCTGGAGTACGGCTACCAACGATATACAATGTATGTAGGGGAACATCTCGGCAATCCTGAAAAAGAACGTATCCGTCACATGACATTGAAAGAAGCGGTACAAGACGAGTTTCAGTATCCTAATAACCTGTTGCTTTATGCCACCTCCTTTCCCGAATCCCGTCCTTTCGGTATCCCCGATGAACAGTTCGCCCATCTGGACGGACGTGCCCGGATGATAACCAAAGCCCCTATCCGCTTGCTCACATTGCAGGCATTGGAACTGAACCGACATCGTGTATTCTGGGATATAGGCTTCTGCACCGGCTCGGTTTCCATTGAAGCCCGATTACAGTTTCCCCACCTTACGATAGTTTCCTTTGAAATACGTGAAGAAGGCAAAGAACTGATGAATATCAACAGCCGCCGTTTCGGTACACCGGGCATTACGGCAATCATCGGCGACTTCCTGCAAACGGCAACCGATACCCTCTCCCGCCCCGATGCCGTCTTTATAGGCGGACACGGTGGACATCTGCCGGAAATGCTGATGAAAATAAAAGAAACGTTACAGCCCAACGGCTGCATAGTTTTCAACTCCGTATCGGCAGAAAGTAAAAACGCATTCATAGAAGGAGCAAAAGCCGCCGGCTTTACACTGCATCCTTCTACACGTATTGCACTGAATGATTATAATCCAATTGAAATTATGAAAGCGACACTTTCATAATTTCAATTAAATAAGATATATCCATTATGAAAACCGATACTCTCCATATGAAGACAGCTATCATGCTCATCTCGGAAGCCGGACTGTCTTCTGCACAACTACTGCTCAAAGAGTTTCCTGAAGCGGAAATTTTCACCCCACGCCATGAAGACGGGTGTACGCATATAGAATCGACCGGCACCTTCATCGTTGAGAACTTCAACCGCTACGATGCATTTATTTTTATCGGCGCTATGGGCATCTGCGTACGCTCCATTGCTCCCTGCGTGAAGAATAAGTACACCGACCCCGCCGTAATTTGCGTGGACAGTACCGGCAAATATGCCATTTCCGTCCTCTCCGGACATATCGGTGGAGCTAACGAACTGACCGAAATAATAGCAGGTACACTGGGAGCCGAACCCATAATAACTACCCAAAGCGACCTCACCGGATTATGGGCACTGGACAAGCTGCCCGAACGCTTCGACTGGTTTCCGGTAATCAATGTAGACGCTTCGGCCCTCCTGCTGGCAGAGCTTGCCAAAACTCCCGAAGAGAAAATGAAAGCATGTATGAACGAGCCTATCAGTCTCTTTGTAGCCGGCAAGCCGACAGCTCTGCTGCTCGAAGTCCGAGACAAGGGTACTGACTGGCTCGAAGCCCATCTTCCTCCCCACGTAGAGGTTTTCTACCGACTGAAAGACATCAAGCCTTCCTGCTTTAAACTGGTGCTGTGCGTTTCTCCGCAAGTGCCCTACATAGAAGAAGTACCGTCCATCTGTTATGTACCACGCGTACTACACATCGGTATCGGACTTGCCCGCCAAGCCGGGCCTACGAAGAAAGTAGTGGAAAATATTTTGGACAGTTTGAAAGAATACAACATCCTTCATCAGGCCATCGCATCCATTTCCACAATTGACGCCAAGCGTGATGAACCGGTAGTGAAGTCGCTCAAAAAGAAATATAATATTCATTTTTATACAGCCGGGGAACTGGCGACAGTAGATGTGCCACACCCCAGTAAAACAGTAATGAAGCACATGGGAACACCCAGTGTAAGCGAAGCCGCGGCACTGCTCTCTGCCGGAAACAGCCAATTGATAATGCCAAAACAAAAAGGTGAGAACTATACGGTAGCAGCTGCCATGGATATTTGTGTCTCGCGCCGGGGGCACATTGAGATTGTCGGTGCAGGTCCCGGCGATCCCGACCTTATCTCCGTACGCGGACGGGAAATGTTGGAAAAGGCCGACCTCATTCTTTATGCAGGCAGCCTTGTGCCCCGTGAACTGACACTCTGTGCCAAACCCGGAGCAACAGTCCGCAGTTCCGCTTCTATGGACTTGGAGGAGCAGTTCGCACTAATGAAGGAATTCTACGATAAAGGCAAGTTCATCGTACGCCTGCATACCGGTGATCCCTGCATTTACGGAGCGATACAGGAACAGATGAATTACTTTGACCGATATGGCATGAGTTATCACATCACACCGGGTATATCTTCTTTCCAAGCAGCGGCGGCAGCTTTAAAGTCGCAGTTCACTATTCCGGAGAAGGTGCAAAGCATCATACTCACCCGTGGCGAAGGACGAACCCCCATGCCCGAACGGGAAAAGCTGCACCTCATGGCACACTCGCAAAGTACTATGTGCATCTTCCTTAGCGCAGGCATTGCAGAACAGGTGCAAACTGAACTTCTGCAGGAATATCCGGAAACGACCCCCGTAGCCGTATGCTATCACCTGACTTGGAAGGACGAGCGCATCTTCCGGGGAGAACTGAAAGACCTTGCCCGAATAGTGAAAGAGAACAACCTGACCCTGACAACCATGATTGTTGTAGGCGAGGCTATCGGCAATCGTGAGGGACTGTCGCGACTATATGCACACGAATTCAAACACTTATTCAGAAAATAAAAATATGATACTGATATTAGGCGGTACAACCGAGGGACGCATAGCCGTCCAAACACTTGAGGAAGCCGGAAAGCCCTTCTATTATTCTACCAAGGGCAATGAACAGGACATTCCTCTGCACAACGGCATCCGCCTGCAAGGTGGCATGGACAACATCAGCTTGGAAAACTTCTGCCGTAAAAAAAACATCTCACTGCTGATAGATGCCGCCCACCCCTTTGCCGAAGAGCTGCACCGGAACGTCAGTGAAGTATCCGACAAGCTCCATATACCGGCTATACGCTACGAACGCACCTATCCGGACAGGCAGGACGACTATATCACATGGTGTGACAATTACGAAGATGCCATCTGCCGGATAAGAAGAGAAGAAATTTATATATTACTGGCATTGACCGGAGTACAGTCCATAGGCAAGCTGAAAGCACTTTGGCAGGAAAGCTGCCGCTGTTACTTCCGCATCCTCGACCGTGACAGTTCACGCGAACTGGCTAATCGCCAAAACTTCCCTGAAGAATACCTGTGCTACTATCATGCCGGAGAGGATGAACGCCAGCTGATGAGCCGACTTCACCCCGAAGCCATCTTGCTTAAAGAAAGCGGCATATCCGGAGGATTTCCCGAAAAGGTGGAGGCCGCCCGCGAACTGGGCATCCATGTTTTTGCAATAAAACGCCCTCCCCTTCCCGATAATTTCCTGACAGTGACCGGTGAATACAGCCTGCGCAGAATGGTAGAGAAATATATGCCTGAGTTCTACCCCCTGCACAGCGGACTTACTACCGGTACTTGTGCTGCCGCAGCTGCAGTGGCTGCTGTGTGGGATTTATTCAACACCAGTGGACAGCCACGTCCCAAAGAGTTTCCAATAGTTCTGCCCAATGGGGAGAAGATAGACGTTCCCGTTGGAAATCTGGAGAAATATCCTCATACCAGCTTTCTGAACGATGACTGGATGATGGAAACGGAAGCCTATGTCATAAAAGATGCGGGAGATGACCCCGACATTACCAACGGAATGCAAATAAGGGCAAATGTGGCAATACCGTTCAAGATGGACGACTCTGACGAAGAGGATGAAGTATACGGAGATGACTACAACATTATCATTGCCGGAGGTGAAGGCATAGGCATCGTCACCCTGTCCGGACTGGGACTGGAACTGGGTACATCCGCCATTAATCCTACTCCGCGCAAAATGATAGAGAACAATGTAAAGCTATGTCTTGAACGTCTCCATATACCCAAGCATCTCAATCCGTTTCTTGTCACTATCTCCGTACCCGGTGGAGAAGAAATAGCCAAACGCACTTTTAATCCCCGGCTGGGCATAGAGGGAGGCATATCTATCATCGGCACATCGGGCATCGTGAAACCCTTCTCCAGCGAGGCGTTCGTCGGTTCTATCCGCAAGTCGATGGAGGTGGCACGTGCCACAGGCAGTCCGAGTATCGTTATCAGTTCCGGAGCAAAGAGTGAGAAATACATCAAAGCATATTATTCCGGACTGCCGGCGCAGTCCTTTGTACATTATGGCAACTTCATCGGAGAGACTTTGAGGATTGCCGACGAATTAAAACTGCCCCATGTCACATTAGGAGTCATGATGGGCAAAGCGGTGAAGCTGGCGGAAGGCAATCTCGACACCCACAGCAAGAAAGTGACAATGAACAAGGATTTCATTCAAGATATTGCCCGCCGGTCAGGTTGTAAAGAAGATGTATTGGTCGCTATCCGGCAAATGAATCTGGCACGGGAGTTATGGGATATTATCCCTACAGAAAAGACGGAGGCTTTCTCCAAACTACTGATAGAACATTGTCGTCAATGCTGCGCTCCTCTATTACCCAACGGAGAACTTACCATATTACTAATCAGTGAAAGTGGAAAAATATACGTATGAAAAAGGTAATGATGATAATCAGTCTGGCGGTTGCTGCATTAACCGTACAAGCTCAATCACCTTTCTCCTTTTATGCAGAGACAGGAATAGGGACTTCCCGTCTCTACGGAAGACATTCCGGCAGTGACACGCAAATATCCTATAAAACGGGAGTAGGTGCAGAATATACGCTCAATAAAACTTGGGCGTTGCAATCTGCCCTGGAATTTGTATCCATAGGTGGAAAGGACAATATAAAATATGTTGAGAATACTCTGATAAATGCCAAGATGAATGAATTATACTTGCAGATACCTCTCATGGCGGCTACACGACTGCCTTTGGGAAAGAATTATCATGCAGCGGTAATCTTTGGCCCATACATAGCTTGTGGTATAGGCGGAAAGACATCCGGCAGCATACCACACGATTTTGACGGTTATAGCCGTTTCAAGATAGATACTTTTGGCAGTGTACTGGAAAACAACGCCGGAAACAGACGGTTGGATGGTGGCATTATCGTAAAAATCGCATTTCAGTACCACAAATTCATTATCGGTGCAGAGGCACAAATGGGACTGGTAAAGATTAATCAACAACTGAGACAAGTAATAGATACAAAAGAGTTCCGTAATTACCTGCCCAAGAATTTCGCCTCATTCTTTACCATAGGGTATAAATTCCGATAAAGACCGGATAATTATCATTTGCAAAGCGAAGACTCGTGGAGCTTCGATAATAAATCTTCGATACAGGTAAGACATAGCGGCGTTTCACCGGGTTGATGCAAAATAAATGTCCCGTCTCCTTTCAAATCACCTGTTTCGATATAGGTTTCCGACTCTACATTACGGTTAGCAAGTATGCCGTTACGCTGCAAAGCCTTGCGCACCATGGCATACCTCTGCCCATGTCCTACCAAACGCACCTGCGAGATATATTCATTGTCTACACGGAACAATCCGGTCTCCAAGTCAAATACAATGCCTTTACGGGCAAAGAAACTACTGAGGCTACCGTTCAGGGACAAATCCTCGGGAGTACCGATAGTAACACCGTTCACTTTGTCCATAAGCCAGATTTTATCGGCTATTTGCAAAGCCAGTTCAAGGTCGTGCGTAGAAAGAAAAATGGTCTTGTCTGTCTGCCGGCTGAGATGGTGTAACAGTTGCATCATCTCCACCTTACTGGGAAAATCAAGAAAGGCGGTAGGTTCGTCCAGATAAATCACCGGAGTTTCTTGGGCAAGCGCTTTAGCTATCATTACTTTCTGGCGCTCACCGTCACTCAATGTATGCACCATCCGGTGCGCCAAATGAGAAATACCGACCAGAGCAATGGAGTGTTCCACCACACGCTTGTCTTCCTTGGTCAGCGTACCCCAAAAACCGGTATAGGGACTGCGTCCCAATCCTATCAATTCCGTAACGGACATATTGCGGATGTCGCACTTCTCCGTCAGCACCACGCTGATAACGCGTGACAGTTCTTTATCGGTATAGGATTCAATCTCTTTTCCCTGAATACGTATCTCTCCTCCCAGCTTGGGCTGAAAAGCGGACAAGGTACGTAGCAGTGTGGACTTACCTACTCCGTTAGCACCCAACAGACAGGTCAGTTCACCACTGTTGATACCGGCACAAATACCGTCCGCCACCACTTTCACATCACTCTTACCGGGATACCCGATAGAGAGATTCTCGATATGTATAGTCTCGTTTTTCAATATATATATGGTATTATAGTTTGATATACTTGATACGCTCGTTTGATGTACTTGATATGGTTGTTTGATATACTTGATACTTTTATTCGTTCAACTCCCCTTTCCTCTTTCTGAAAAGTACGGATGCAACGACCGGAGCTCCTACCAATGCCGTTACCGAATTGACAGGTAACGCTCCCTCGAATCCCGGCATACGGGCTATCAGATTGCACACCAACGCCAATGCAGCGCCTACCAGCAAGGTGGCGGGCATCAAGATGCGATGGTCGGATGTGTGGAAAATAGCACGGCACAAATGAGGTACTGCCAATCCTATAAACATGATAGGCCCGCAGTAGGCGGTGACAATAGCCACCAATACCCCGGAACAGGATATGACAAGCAGCCGCGCCCGCTTGATGTTCAATCCCAAATTACGCGCATAGCTGTCACCCAACAGCAGCAGGTTCATGGTCTTTATCAGCAGGAACGACAAGGGCAGCAATACTGCCATGATACAGACAAACAGCAACATCTGGTCACCGGAGACACGTGCAAAGCTACCCAATCCCCAAATAACGTAAGCGCGTATATCCTCTTCCACACTGAAATATTTCAGTACGCCGATAATGGCGCTTGCCACATAGCCTATCATCACACCGATAATCAGCAGTGTTACGTTTCCCTTTACCTTTTGGGAAACGTAAACTATCAGTGCCATAACGGACAACGCCCCGATAATAGCTGCAACCGACAATGCCACCTCTCCCATATATCCCAAACGACTCAGAGCCACACCGCCCATAGCACCGGACAGCAGTACTACACAAGCCACTCCCAAACTCGCCCCCGAACTGATGCCCAGTACCGAAGGCCCCGCCAACGGATTGCGAAACACCGTCTGCATCTGTAAACCGCTGACTGAAAGTCCCGCTCCCGCCACCAATGCGGTCAGAGCCTGCGGCACACGGCTTTTCCAAATGATATTGCTCCAAATAATCTCTTGATTGCTCATCACATCGGGAGTGGAAGCTACTCCTGTACCCCACAATAAATCCCATATCTTGCCAAATGGGATATGAACAGAACCCAACAGCAGGTTCAGCAGAAAAAACAGGAAGATAGATGCCAATATCAATATCATCAATAGCAGCGTAGGTCTTTTCATCATTTCAAGCGCTCGTAATAAGTAGGTTCATAATCGGGTAACAAGTCAGGATGAAAAGCATGAATCAAATCTTCCAATACTATCTCGGGCTGCATGGGCATACTCTCATAGAAAGGCTTCTCACGCATATTGCAATAAATTACCCCTTTCTCACGGAAGGCGCGAAAGTCGGCATAACGAGGGTCTAAAGACTTCAAGGCATCATAAGAGAATGTTCCGTCGTAACTGTTGACGATACGCCAATAGTCGGCACTCTCCGCCCGGCTGTACACCGTCTCGAAGTCCAGCATTACGCCGCCCGAACGCGGGTCGTCTTTCAGGAAATAGTCCGCACCGGCATCACGAAACAACTCGGCAAGGAAACTCTTTCCGCCTACCGCATACCAGTTGCCGCCACGTATTTCACCGCTGAACACCACAGGACGCCTTTTCACGCCCGCCACCAACTCCCTCAACTCATTATACCGCTTCTCTATCTCGGCAAACTTGGCATTCGCCTCGGATTCCTGCCCGATGAACATACCGATAAACTTTATCCACTCTGCCTGTCCCAACGGAGTCATCTCTTTATACCCCAGATGCGGAACCAGCGGAATGCCTATCTCACGCATGGCGTCATATCCGCCCCGCTTGAAAGGAGAGATAAAGATAACATCGGGGGCTATACTCATAATCACCTCATTATCGAAATTACCTTCAATCCCTATTTTGGATGTTTTACCCGATTTCAGACGCTCGTTCATCTCCTTATTGAAAAGGTGGCGGGTACTGGTGATGCCCACCACATAATCGCAAGCATCCAAACGGATAAAGTTGGACAGTTGCAGGGAAGTCATGCAGATGACACGCTTCACCGGAGTCTCTATCACGGTATAATCGGCGGGAATGCCGGCAGGCTTCGTACCTCTTGGCACTAAAGCATACCGAAAGGTATTCCTCTCTTCTTTCTGAGGGTCGCGTATGTCCACCAGACGTACATTTCCCGGCAGATATTTCACCGTATATCCTTTGGCATAGGTAGGAATAATAGCAGAAGCAGTATCCGTAGCGGAGACTGCAACAGCTGTGGAATCGGAATTGCCGGACATTTGCCGGGACTTTGCCCCGCAAGAAGTCATAGACAATGCACACGCAAATGCAATACCTATGAGAGGTAATCTGGTCATGATTATTCGGGTTTTATATTTCAGGGCACAATATTCGGCAATTTTGGGGAGATACGCAAACTCTCCCCAAACAAATTATATAAAGAAACAGAATCTATAAGTTCATCAAATCATTCAACGCCTCGCTCATACTTGGATGCGTGAAGATGAAATCGCGCAGGAAAGTATACTCCTGTCCTGTCTTCATGGCCATCGCCACCAAGTTGATTACTTCACTCGACTCCGGACCGAACAACGTACAACCCACTATCTTATCGGTATCGGCATCTACTATCACCTTGAACAACCCGTTCGTATTGCCCAATGTGCGAGCACGCGGAATAGCGGCAACGGGTAGTTTGTTTACCTTGATATTCAAGCCTCTCTTACGGGCTTCAACCTCGCTCATGCCAATGCGCGAAAGGGGCGGATCGATAAATACCGAATAACCCACCGGCTCACGGTCGGACACCTTGCGCTCACCCGCTCCAAACAAGTCCTCACGAAGAATGCGATAATCGTCCAACGAAATGTAAGTGAACTGTAAGCCGCCTTTCACATCACCGATAGCACGAATGTTAGGGTTGGTGGTCTGCAAATGCTCGTTCACGATGATAGCGCCACGTTCGTCCACTTCCACACCTGCCGCTGCCAAGTTCAAACCTGCGGTATTGGGCCGGCGTCCGGTTGCCAGGAGAATGGCATCCGCATCCAATCGCAGAACCTCGCCCGTCACAGCATCCTGATAGACAACCACCGTACCGTCCACGGACTGTACACGGGCGTTCAGACGGAAGGCAACACCCTTCTTCTCCAGTACTTCTTGCACGCTGGCGGCGATGTCACGGTCTTCGCGGGCTATCAGTTCGGCATAACTTTCCAGTACTGTTACCTGCGAACCGAAAGAAGCATACATCGAAGCAAATTCCAAACCGATATATCCGCCACCCACAATAACAAGGTGTTTGGGAAGTTCTTCCAACTCCATTATGGAAGTACTGGTGTACACCTTCGGATTATCCCTTACTCCCTCAATGGGAGGAATAACGGTTTCAGCCCCCGTATTGACAAATATCTGCGGGGCTTGAAGCTGAATAGTTTCTTCCGCCATGCGTACCTCTACCGCATCGGGAGCGATGAAAGAGCCCGTACCCGTATATACCGTTATATTGGGGTTGTCTGCCAGGTTATGGTAGTTCTTCTGACGCAGGAACGAGGTTACTTCCTCTTTCCTTGCAACAGACTGGCGGTAGTATGCCTGTTTCTGTTCCCAAGACGCGTTCTTATCCGCCAGTTCAGCCGAATGTACCAATGTCTTGGTCGGGATACACCCGATATTGATGCACGTACCTCCGTACATCTTATCCGAGCGCTCTATCATGGCAACGGTGAAATTCCGCTTCGCCAATTCGGCGGCAAGTGTCTTGCCGCCTTTTCCAAAGCCTATGATAATAGCATCATACTTCTTCATACTTATTTATTTAATTGATTCAAGACTCTTTTTGCACTGTCTGCCAGTACCACGATAGCTCCGGCAAGGATAGCGGTATCTTTAATGACCAGTCGTCCGGCTCCGGTCAGTAAAGGGAAACCATGCTCTCCGCTTCCCAAGTCGGGAACCCATACCTCAGGAGTGGTGACAAGGAACGAAAGTGTGCCGACAGTCATTATGATGGCAAGTACAGCCCCCACCAATCCGATTTTGGGAGAGAATATCCCCAAGAAAGTAAGGATGCCGATTGTCATAATCAATATGCCAAGGCCGTAGGAAAAGCCGTAAGTATTGTTCTCTACGTGCCATTGGTGCTTGGCTTCATTGAACTCACCCTCTTTCAGTTTATATTCCTTGTATTCCGGTGCAGGCTTGTTGTAGAAGAAGCTCATGAACGGACTGTTCGCCACAAACGGAACGATTCCTTCGGCTTCGTAATTCCAGAATTTCAAACCGCCTATCCATACAAATATCACAAGGATAGCCACGCGGATTAAGTTAATGCCTAACTTTTGGGAAGAAGCGGCAAGTGTCAGTGCCGCAATGAACAGGTTTTGTAATTTCGTTTTCATTTTCATTTTGTTTTTTATTGAGTTATAATGATTGACTTTGCAAATATCCCTGTTTCCCGCCGGCTGTGGAATGGCAATTATTCCGCAATAGTTGGCAATTCTTCCCGTTGTGTTTGTTTTCGGTAGTCCGACACACTCTCTCCCGTCATTTTCTTAAAGAAACGGCTGAATGTAGCCAAGTCCTCAAAGCCCAAAAGGGAACTGATTTCCTTAGCGCTTTTCCGTGTGTACAGCAACAGACGTTTGGCTTCCGCATCTATCCGTTCGTGAATGACGCGAAGCGGAGAAGGCAGTCCGCAAATGGAAAACAAGTTGGACAGCGTTTTAGGTGAACGACAAAGCATATCGGCATAGTCCTGTACCTGCTTCTTCTCGCGGAAGTTCTGGTCTACCAATACATAGAATTGGCGGATAATATCGAAAGTCCTCTCATTCTCCCGTCCCACACCGAACCTTGTACGGGCAATACGTGTGCAGGTGATGATGAAACGTTTCAGTACAATCCGCAACATCTCTTCCCGGAGATTATCATTAATGGCAGACTCCTGACGGAAGATACGGACTATATCGTGCAGGTTGGACGACTGTTCTTCCGACAACCTCAACCGCATTACCTGAGATGAACCGTAAAAGAGGAAACCGTTGCAGGACACTTCATTGTCATGCCCATAGATACAGTAAAAGTTACTGTTGAAAACAAACGTCAGATATTCACCCTCCACCTCTTTTATGTCCAGATGATGCAGCGGGGTAAGCGTGATAATCTCATCCTTCTCCAGCTTCATTGGGATGTGGTCCACCTCGACGGTAAGCGTACCGCTCTGTACCCACAGAAACTTATACAAAGTCTTGTCACGTTGCAGCGACCTGCTTTCGTGGAAGCGGGATGTCATTGCGATATTGCCGTTCAGGCGCGTATTCAGTTGATAGTCCATAAGCATAGATTATTTGATAGGAATACACAAAGATAAATAATATCTTGTTTACTATTGATTATTTCCCGACTTTTGCATCCCTAAGTTCCTATTTTATTTCTAACTTGATTAATAGTAAAGTATAATGTTTCCCATCATATTCGTATCACTCGGTCCCGGCGAAGCCGAACTGATTACCCTGAAAGGACTGAAAGCGCTGCAAAACGCCGATTGCATCTTCTGTCCCGAAACACCCGCCCGAGACGGTCGTCTCCTGTCACGCGCCGCCGACATCATGCTCCAACTCGACATTCCTGCCGACCATATCCACCGTTTCTCCCTACCCATGAGCAAACAGCGGATGGATGCCCTCAACGCTTACGACCAAGTATATGCCGCCGCCCTTTCACTGCATCATGCAGGCAAGAGAGTGGCTATTGTGGCAGAAGGTGACACAGGCTTCTACTCTTCCATACATTATATATATGAGAAACTGCAAGCCGGCGGTACTCCCGTAGAACAGATTGCCGGCATCCCCGCCTTCATTGCCGCCGGGGCACGAGGCGGACTGCACATCGCCAGCCAAGAAGAGCGGCTGACTGTAATTCCCGGCATCACCACCGCCGATGAAATAGAGCAGCTGATACAATCCCGGAGCACAGTCGTCATTATGAAACTGTCGCAATGCACCGACGAAGTACACCGCTGCATCCGCCTGCATCCCGAATACGATTATCATTATTTTGAGAATGTAGGCACTCCGCAGGAGAAATACATTTGTGACACACGACAGATTGAAGCCCTTCACTTTCCTTATTTCTCCCTAATAATTATTCGCCACAATAGCTTCTGATGCCGATTTAATACATTTTCGCACAGAGTACGAGTGATTTTTGCAGAAATGGCTTACCTTTGCACTTTATAATTAAAAAGATAAAGACATGAAGAAACTTGCTTTTTATATGTTAATGCTCGTTATGAGTATCGGTTATGCTTATGCACAAGGTCAGGCAGATATCAAATTCGAAAAGACCACCCACGATTTCGGAACATTCTCAGAAAACAGTCCGGTGGTAAGTTATACATTTAAATTTACCAATGTGGGTGATGCTCCGCTGGTAATCCACCAAGCCGTGGCATCTTGCGGATGTACAGTGCCCGAATATACTCAAGAACCGGTAATGCCCGGAAAAACCGGAACTATCAAGATTACCTACAACGGTACAGGCAAATATCCCGGACACTTCAAGAAGTCCATTACATTACGCACCAATGCCAAAACTGAGATGATGCGGATATTTGTTGAAGGTGATATGACTGCCAAAGATGCCAAATAAGCGTTTTTATGCTACAGAATAAAGGAGAATTTTTTAATTCTCCTTTTTTTTTGCTTTCTTTGAAGTCTATAACAAATTTGACTTGTGAAATGAACTTACATATTCACAATACTAAATCCAATACATATCGCAATCATAACAATAAAAAATAAAACAGCTATTATGAAACAAGAAGAAGAGAAACTTACCGGCTTGCCGGAAAATGCATTCCGTGAGCTAAAGCCGGGAGAAGTCTACAACCCCTTGATGAGTCCTGACAAAAAATATCCGGAGGTAAACCTTTGGTCGGTACTGTGGGGTATTGCTATGGCAATCCTGTTTTCGGCAGCGGCAGCCTATCTGGGACTGAAAGTGGGACAAGTATTCGAAGCGGCTATTCCTATTGCCATTATTGCCGTTGGTGTGTCCAGTGCCGCCAAACGTAAGAATGCACTGGGCGAAAACGTTATCATCCAATCCATCGGAGCCAGTTCCGGAGTTATTGTGGCAGGCGCCATCTTCACCCTGCCCGCACTGTATATCCTGCAGGAAAGTTATCCGCAGGAAATCACCGTAACATTTGCACAGGTATTCATCAGCTCGCTGCTGGGTGGTGTGCTGGGTATTCTTTTCCTTATTCCCTTCCGTAAATATTTCGTCAGCGATATGCATGGCAAATATCCTTTTCCCGAAGCAACCGCAACAACACAAGTGCTTGTATCGGGTGAGAAAGGCGGCAGCCAAGCAAAACCGTTGTTACTGGCAGGTATTATCGGAGGCCTTTATGACTTTATAGTAGCTACTTTCGGGTGGTGGAACGAAAACTTCACAACCCGCGTATGTGGCTTCGGCGAAATGTTGGCAGAAAAGGTCAAGCTGGTGTTCAAAGTAAATACCGGAGCGGCTGTATTGGGTTTGGGGTATATTGTCGGACTGAAATACGCTTCCATTATTTGTGCCGGTTCGCTTGCTGTATGGTGGATTATCATTCCGGGTATGTCACTCATTTGGGGAGACAGCATACTGAACCAATGGAATCCGGAGATTACCGTCACCGTAGGCGCAATGTCTCCCGAAGAAATCTTCCAACACTACGCCAAAAGCATCGGCATCGGCGGTATCGCCATGGCAGGTATCATCGGTATCATTAAGTCATGGAGTATCATCAAGAGCGCCGTAGGACTTGCTGCCAAAGAAATGGGCGGCAAGACTGATGCCAAAGCGAACCTAAAGCGTACGCAACGCGACCTTTCCATGAAGATTATCGCTATCGGTTCTATCATCACATTGATATTGGTTACGCTATTCTTCTACTTTGATGTGATGCAGGGCAATCTGTTACATACATTGGTAGCTATTTTGCTCGTTGCAGGCATCTCATTCCTCTTTACCACTGTGGCAGCTAATGCCATTGCCATTGTGGGAACAAATCCGGTATCGGGAATGACATTGATGACACTTATCCTTGCGTCCGTAGTAATGGTGACGGTAGGCTTGAAAGGCCCGGGTGGAATGGTAGCGGCATTGGTTATGGGTGGCGTGGTTTGTACGGCGCTGTCTATGGCAGGCGGTTTCATCACCGACCTTAAAATAGGTTATTGGCTGGGAAGCACCCCTATAAAACAGGAAACATGGAAGTTCCTCGGAACAATTGTTTCTGCGGCTACCGTAGGTGGTGTCATGATTATCCTGAACAAGACATACGGATTTACCAGCGGACAACTGGCAGCTCCGCAAGCCAACGCAATGGCGGCGGTAATAGAACCTCTGATGAACGGTGTAGGCGCACCCTGGTTGCTTTACGGCATCGGTGCGGTACTGGCCATCCTACTGAACGCTTGCAAAATACCTGCACTTGCCTTTGCATTGGGTATGTTCATTCCGTTGGAACTGAACGTTCCGCTGGTAGTGGGTGGCGCTGTAAACTGGTACGTAACCAGCCGCAGCAAAGACGCAGCCCTCAATGCCGAACGTGGCGAAAAAGGTACATTGCTGGCATCCGGTTTCATTGCCGGCGGTGCGCTAATGGGTGTGGTAAGTGCGGCAATGCGCTTCGGCGGTGTCAATCTGGTGAACGACGCATGGCTCAACAACACATGGTCTGAGGTGCTGGCACTGGGTGCTTATGCCATTCTGATATTCTATCTCGTAAAAGCTTCGATGAAAACCAAATAAGCTGCGAGGATATTAAAATAAGTTCAAAGGGAACTATATTCATTATGAGAAATATACTATTCTTATCTCTTTTATTCGTAACTACGATATTATCTGCACAGAAGCCCGTCGAGCTGCTTTTATGGCCCGACGGAGCACCTAATACAAACGGGCTGACGGGTACTGAAGAAGACTTGCAGGGTGGTCGTGTTGCCAATGTGGTTAATCCTTCCATCACCGTTTACCGTCCTGCAAAGCCTAACGGCATGGCTATTATCATGTGCCCCGGAGGCGGATACGCACGTCTTGCCATGAACCACGAGAGACATGATATGGCAGCTTGGTTTATGGCACAGGGCATTACGTATGCGGTACTGAAATACCGGATGCCGAACGAGCATTACGAAGTCCCCCTGTCGGATGCCGAACAAGCCATCCGCCTCATGCGCAAGCATGCCAAAGAATGGAACATCAATCCCAATCGCATCGGCATTATGGGTGCATCTGCAGGCGGACATCTGGCCGCATCCCTTGCCACGCTATACGGCAGTGACGCTACCCGTCCTGATTTTCAAATATTGTTCTATCCCGTCATCTCCATGCTGAAAGGTGTCACCCATGGTGGTTCACGCCGGAATCTTCTTGGCGAGAATCCTTCCACCGAACTGGAACAGAAATACTCGCTCGAACGACAGGTATCTCCCAAAACTCCACAGGCATTCATCATGTTGTCGGCCGATGACGGAGCCGTACCTCCTATCAATGGCATCGGTTATTTCCTTTCCCTGCGTGAACAAAAAGTTCCCGCCACCTTGCACGTCTATCCGACAGGCGGCCATGGTTGGGGATTCCGTGATAACTTCACGTACAAACGGCAATGGACCGACGAGCTGGAGAAGTGGTTGAGGGAAACTCTATAATAATCCATTTACCATTCAAGCCTTAAAACTTCCCTATATGAAAATACAAAGACTATTGATTGCCGCTGCCTTTCTTCCTCTTGCCCTCACGGCACAGGAAGAAAGGTACGGACAAATCACCAACCCCAGACTGACAAGCATCAACAAAGAACTGCCCCGCAGTACATTCACTTCTTATACAAACGAAGCGGATGCCGTTATCAACGACCGTAAAAACGGAACATTTCGTCTCTCACTCAACGGTAAGTGGAAGTTCCATTACGTAGAAAACTTTGCCGATCGCTCCACCGACTTCATGGATACCCGTACAGACGTAAGCAAATGGCCGGATATCAATGTCCCCGGTAACTGGGAATTACAGGGCTTCGGCACTCCTATCTACGTTAATCATCCATATGAGTTCTGCTCTGCAGGTTACGCGCCCTATTGGGACAAGCCCAATCCGCCTTATGTGCCTAAAGAATGGAATCCTACGGGAACTTACCGCCGTACCTTCACCCTGCCCGCCGACTGGGAAAACAAAGAAATCTTCCTAAGTGCCGACGGAGTACGCGGAGCGGCTTTCTACTACCTCAACGGCAAATTTGTAGGCATGAACAAAGACGCCAAAACCCCTGCCCGCTTCAATGTCACTTCCTTTGCCCGCCGGGGTGAGAACGTGATAGCCATACAGGTGCACCGCTTTTCCGACGGCAACTATCTGGAGTGTCAGGACTTCTGGCGCATCAGCGGCATCGAACGGGACATCTATATGTATGCCCAACCGCAGATACACCTGACGGACTTCAAGGCTGAAACTCCCTTGGACGACAATTACCGTAACGGCATCTTAAAGCTGAAAGTAAAGTTTGCCAATGAAACCAATAAGGAGATTCCGTTTATCGTAGGCTATCGTCTGCTCAACAGCAAAGACAAACAGATTGCCCAGTCCTCAGTCCGCGTAAGCTACGGACAGACAGAAGTAGAATTCAACACCAAAACAATCAAAGAACCGTTGCAATGGACAGCCGAAACACCGAACCTCTATACACTCGTTATCAGCTTGAAACACATCAACGGAGACGTTATTGAAGCCACCAGCTGCAAAGTAGGTTTTCGTACCGTAGAGATAAAAGACAAGCAACTCATGGTAAACGGCCGGCCTATCCTCGTGAAAGGAGTCAACTATCACGAGCACAATGAATACACCGGACATTACGTCACCGAAGATCTCATGCTGAAAGACTTCGAACTTTGGAAACAATACAATATAAACACCGTACGTACCTGTCACTACCCGCAACAGGAACGCTTCTACGAACTGTGTGACCGGTATGGCATCTACGTCATAGATGAAGCCAATATTGAAAGCCACGGAATGGGCTATAACCTGAATGTAGGCGGAGCATTGGGAAATAATCCTCTGTTTATGAATGCCCACGTAGACCGTACGCTGAATATGTACGAGCGCGACAAAAATCATCCCTGCATCATCACTTGGTCGCTTGGAAATGAAGCGGGCAACGGTCTGAACTTCTACGTCACCTACAACACACTGAAAGCATTGGACAGCCGTCCCGTACAATACGAGCGTGCCTTACTGGAATGGAACACAGACATTTATTGTCCCATGTACCACCGTCCCAAGCACATCGAAAAATATGCCCAGAATCCCAAAATGACTCGCCCGCTTATTCTTTGTGAATACGCCCATGCCATGGGAAACAGTCTCGGCAACTTTCAGGAATATTGGGACATCATCGAGAAGTATCCCATCCTGCAAGGGGGGTGCATCTGGGACTGGGTAGACCAGGGACTTGCTGCCGAAACCTCCGACGGCCGCAAATATTGGAAGTACGGCGGCGATTACGGTGAATACGGCACTCCGTCCGATGGTGACTTCTGTATCAACGGCGTGGTGTATCCCGACCGTAGCGTCAAGCCTCAGACTGAAGAGATGAAGAAAGTGTATCAGAATATCAAGTTCTTCGATTTCGACCGTGTAGCCTTCGTTGTAAAGATACGAAACGACTTTTCCTTTACCAATCTCGATAAATACGACTTCTACTACATCGTTCGTCGTCACGGTCAGGAAATTTACAAAGGTCGCATCAGAGACATCAAAGCCGAACCGGGTCAAACCGTCACCAGTCCGTTCCTGAATGGTATTCCCGTAGTCAACCACTCCACCGGAGACGTACGTATAGAGTTCTACGCCGCTATCCGTACACCCGAGCCTTTCCTTCCGGCAGGTACAGTCATCGCCCGCGAACAGACCTATGTATATACTTTCCACAAGGAAAATGCTCCGCAGCAGGCATTCGCCGGATTGGAAGATAACGGTAAACAAGTCACTTTCTCCGGTACAGACTTTAAAGCCACATTCGACAAGCAAAGCGGTCTGTTAGTGTCCTACCAATACAAAAAACAGGAATTCATTCACAACGGACAAGGTCCCCGCCCCTTCTTTTGGCGTGCTCCTACCGACAATGATTATGGAGCTCAACTGCCTGTACGGCTGAAAACATGGAAAGAAGCCAGTTATCAAGAGCCGAAAGCCGAAAGTTTCAATGTAATGCGGGACAAGGACTCTACGGCAGTAAAGGTCACCTACCGCTTCCCGCAGACTGATGCCCGATGGGATATAACATACAAAGTGTACAACAACGGAGTTATTAAAATAGACAATCATTTCGTTGCAGAGAATACCCAAAGCCCGATGATACCGCGTGTTGGATTACGAATGCAGCTTCCCGCCCGCATCACCTCGCTGACCTACTACGGACGCGGGCCGGAAGAGAACTATCGCGACCGTCGCACCTCGCAATTCTTCGGTGAATATACGTCAGGCATCAAAGATATGTACGAACCCTATATCCGTCCGCAAGAAAACAACCACCGTACGGATATCTATTGGTGTACACTCACTGATAAGACAAAGGAGGGCTTGCTGTTCGTAGCCGACCGCACTTTTGAAATGAACGTATCCAACTATCCGCTGGAAAGTCTGGATAGCGGCGACTCTCTCGAAAACGGCTCTCCCCGTACCGAAAAGACCAATCACCGTCACCTTACCGATCCGCAACCAGAATCCTTGGTAGATTTTTTCATTGACTACCGTATGATGGGTGTAGGCGGTGATAACAGTTGGGGAGCCTTGGCACACGAACCTTATCTGATACATTCCGGTAAGCAAAATGCCATTGACTATGGCTTTACGATTGTGCCGTTCGACAAGAAAACGGATTTTAAGAGTTTGATATATAAATACTAAAACACTGAGATAATGAAAACCTTACTCGGTATGCTTTGTACTTTGGTAATAGCATTGTCCGTTTCCGCGCAGGAAACGGGCAATGTCATGCTGAAATACGGATTGAACTTCCTTAAAACTCCCTACGTGGCACATACGCTGGAAGTGAACGATGAGGAAAAACTTGTAGTCAACTTCGATGAAGTAGATTGCACCACTTTTGTGGAATATGTGCTTGCCCTCGCTCGCTCTCCCGTCAAGAACGAAACAATAGACAAGGCTGATTACGCACGAAGTTTGCAAAACATCCGTTATCGTAACGGTAAGATTGACGGTTACACTTCCCGCCTACATTACATCGCTGATTGGGTGAATAACGGTGTCAGGCATGGTTTTATAGAAGACGTAGCCGCTGCCAACAGCCCCGATACGCTAAAATTATCTCTCAATTTCATGTCCACGCATCCTAAAGCATACAAGCATTTGGAAGCTTCTCCCGAAAATATCAGTAAGATTGAAAATATAGAAAAGGCGCTGTCCGGACAAGTTATTCATTATATCCCCAAAAATAAGTTGCCCGACAATGGTTTCAGTTGGATAAAGAACGGCGATATCATAGCCATTACCACCAATATTCCGGGATTGGATGTTATCCATCTGGGTATTGCCTACTATGAAAAAGGAATATTGAAACTACTTCATGCTTCCTCTACCCGGAAAATGGTGGTTATTACGCAGAGACCATTAGCACAGATGCTGAAAAACAATAAAAGATTTACAGGGATTAGGGTGTTGAGAATGAAAGAAGACAAGCAATAAGACATTAGAAAACACCATAAATCTAAAAACAATTCAAGGATGTACCCAATATTTAATAATAGGTACATCCTTGAATTGTTTTTATCAGAACGGCAACGGTCCGTCCGACCCCACCCCACCAAACGGATTATCTGTTTGCGGCATATAGTCGGCGGCAGACGGTGGTGGTGGCGTAGAGGTACTGCTGATAGGCGCATTCATACGCGAGCCGAATGTAGCCCCGCCTCCGCCCTCAGTAGGTGGCGGAATAACCATATCGTCTTCCGGATTTTGGAATCGGGTGTATTGACCGATAAAGCGCAAACGCACATCCCCCACCGCACCATTACGGTGCTTGGCTATAATAATCTCTGCCATACCACGCAAATCGCTGCCGTCGGCGGAAGTATAAATCTTGTAATATTCGGGACGATGGATGAAGCATACCATATCGGCATCCTGCTCGATGGCTCCGGATTCACGAAGGTCACTCAACTGCGGACGCTTGCCTTCTTCTCCTTCACGGTTTTCCACACCACGATTCAACTGCGACAGGGCAATGATAGGGATATTCAACTCCTTGGCCAGCCCCTTCAATGAACGTGAAATCGTACTCACCTCTTCCTGACGGCTACCAAACGACATACCACTGGCATTCATCAGCTGAAGGTAGTCGATAATAATTACCCTTACCCCATGCTCACGTACCAGACGACGGGCTTTAGTACGAAGCTCAAATACGGAAAGCGAGGGAGTATCATCCACGTAAAGCGGTGCATCCAACAAGTCGCGCAACTTATAGTCCAATTGTTGCCATTCGTAGTCGGCAAGTTGCCCGCTCTTTATCTTCTCACTCGGAATTTCGCACACATTGGAGATAAGACGGTTCACCAACTGTACGTTGCTCATTTCAAGGGAGAACAAGGCAACAGGATTACGGAAATTCACAGCAATGTTCTTTGCCATAGAAAGCACAAACGCTGTCTTACCCATGGCAGGACGAGCGGCTATAATAATAAGGTCGGAATTCTGCCAACCGGAAGTCATCTTATCCAACTTAGTAAATCCACTCTCAAGACCGCTTAGACCATCGGTGCGGGCGGCAGCTTTCTGAATAAGGTCGTACGCTTCGGCAATGACCGGATTAATCTGCGTATAATCCTTCTTCATGTTCTGCTGGGAAATCTCAAATAGCTTGCCTTCGGCTTCCTGCATCAGGTCGTCCACATCGAGCGTCTCGTCGAATGCCTTGGACTGGATATTACTGGTGAATGTTATCAGTTCGCGCGCCAAAGCCTTTTGGGCAATGATGCGGGCGTGATATTCAATGTGCGCAGAAGATGCAACCTTGCTACTGAGCTGGGTAATATAGAACGGACCACCGACTTCTTCCAAGTCTCCACGTTTGGCCAGCTGTTCTTTCACGGTAAGGATATCCACCGGTTTTTGGTTGACTGCCAAATCCGTGATAGCGGAATATATCAGTTGATGCCGATGCTCGTAAAAAGATTCGGGACGGAGGATTTCGCTCACCAATGAATAAGCGTCTTTCTCAATCATCAATGCACCCAGTACGGCTTCTTCCAGTTCCGGCGCTTGCGGCTGGATACGCCCGTAGTCGTTAACGGGTTGGGGTACTTTTGATTTCGGAGTACGGGTAGTTCGTCTTTGTTCTGCCACTTTTTGAATTAAAAATTGAAAATTAAAAATTAAGAAATAATAGTTTGCCTTTTAAAAAGGGAAAGCAAAGATAAATGATTTTATTGAGAGCAATCAACAAATCATTGTTAAGTTTTCAATCTACTATAAACAGAATTCATTAACTTTGTCTCCGAAGCCGCTTTGGCAACCCGTTTTTTTTAATTTTCAATTCTTAAATCTCAATTAAACAATGATTACTTTTCCGAATGCTAAAATAAATTTGGGGCTGAACATTACAGAGAAACGTCCGGACGGTTACCATAATCTGGAAACCATCTTCTACCCTATTCCCATCGAAGATGCACTGGAAATAAACCTGCTGCATGACGGTGACGGAAAATATTGCCTGCATCAGGCAGGTATCGAAATAGCGGGAGAAGCGGAAAACAATCTGGTAGTAAAGGCTTATAAACTGCTGGATGAATGGTTCGACCTGCCACCGGTGGATATCCATTTGTTCAAGCACATCCCCTCGGGGGCAGGGTTGGGCGGCGGTTCGGCAGATGCGGCGTTCATGCTGAAACTGCTGAATGAGAAGTTCGGTCTCGGCTTAGGTTGCGACAAGTTGGAGGAGTACGCTGCCCGTTTGGGAGCGGACTGTGCTTTTTTCATCAGAAATACCCCCACTTATGCGGAAGGTATTGGTAATATATTCTCGCCTGTTTCCCTATCGTTGAAAGGTTATCAGCTTTGGCTGATAAAGCCGGATATATTCGTCTCTACACGGGATGCCTTTTCGCTGATAAAGCCGCACCGTCCGGAGCATCCGCTAAAGGAGGTGGTACGGTTGCCCGTTGAAGAATGGAAAAAACACATGGTAAATGACTTTGAGGAGAGCGTGTTTCCTCAATACCCCGCTATCGGAGAAATCAAAGAAGAGATGTACAAGCAAGGCGCCATTTATGCGTCAATGAGCGGTTCGGGCTCATCCGTTTACGGCTTGTTTGCAGCCGATGCCATATTACCCGACATTGACTTCGGGGAAAAAGCATTTGTCTACAAAGGGAAGCTGACTATTTGATTTAAGATAAGGTGTAAGATACAAAATATAAATTATGAAGTATAAATTATGAACTATGCAGATATAGCATTGTTATACTTCATATTTTATACTTTGTACTTATTTTACCCTTTAGATTAAATGAAAAGATTTAGATTTTGTATCGTAGCAAGTATGCTACTGCTTATGTCCGCCTCTGCCTTTGCCAAAGGGCTCCCCGTAGAGATACAGACAGCCTTTGAGAAGATGTATCCGCAAGCTGAAAATGTTGAATGGGAACAGATGGCGGGATGTTATGTAGCGGAATTCGTCATGGGCAATCGGGAGATAGATGTGTGGTTCGACGAAAATGCCCAATGGGTAATGACAGAAAATGACGTCGAGTCATTAGAGAATGTCCCCGCTCCTGTTGCAGAAAACTTTATGAAAAGCATTATGGCTTCCATGAGATTAAAAGATGTGAGGATAATCACTTTTCCCAAACATCCTACGGTTATCGTTATCGAAGTAGAAGGCTACAATTCTGATGAAGAATTCCAGTTATTCTATTCGTCGGACGGAAAGTTACAGCAACAACTGAACGTAAGTGAACTGGGTGGAGAGATTTATCCGGGATTATTTGAATAAGCGTAATTTGAGTTTTCCTAATCCTTTTTGAGTTTATCGTACTCTTCATCCGTCACCGGGCAGTATCTTCAGTCCATACACCTTTCGCCAGATTGAATGCAGCCCATGCTTTGGGCCAGCCGGCATAGAACCCGATGTGGGTAATAATTTCGACAATCTCAGTACGGGTAATGCCATTCTTCTTTGCTGACTGAAGATGAAAGACGAGTGAATTATCGGTGATGCCCTGACTGATAAGAGAGGTAATGGTTACTAAGCTGCGGTCACGCAAACCTAATTTATCGGTACGGCTCCATACTTCGCCAAAAAGAACATCATCATTTAGCTCCGCAAATTTCGGGGCGAACTCTCCCAATTGGATACGCCCGGCTGTCTGTACTATTTTTTCTTGTGCCATAACATTGAGTGTTAAAATACTGAATACTGAAATCAAAAGAATCTTGTTCATAACTGCTTTCATTATTTATTTTCCGATTGCAAATTTACCGCAATTCAACAAACCGATTTGTATATGATTTACAGATATATATACCTAAATTCCCGATTCTAAGATAAATCCAATATCAATTAAATAAAATACCCTGACTTTCTACCATAAAAAAGACAATGCGTAACGAATGCTATTTCAGCTAATTCGCTACGCATTGCCTTATTCATGTTTTCCGCAATGTGTATATTAACACTTCACACCTGCAACTTAGTACACTTCCACCTTTTCCGCAATCCTTTTTGTCTTATCACGCAACGCATCAAGATCACTCTTCAGCGGTGCGTAGCACAGCACAACACCCATACGGCGATTGACACGGGTAGTAGGTTTGCCGAAGATACGCAAGTAAGTATCTTCTTCTTTGGTCACCTCTTCCATACCACGATAGTTAGGACGTTCTTGGCTGGAAATGGATGAAAGGATAACGGCGCTTGCACCTATCCGCTCTTGCTTGATACCCGGAATGGGCAAGCCCAGTACGGCACGGCAATGCAATTCGAATTCATTCAGGTTCTGCGTTCCTGCCAACGTAACCATACCCGTATCGTGCGGACGCGGAGAGAGTTCGGAGAAGTAAACACCGTTCTCATGGCTCAGGAAGAATTCCACTCCCCACAAGCCGGCACCCGTCAGGGCACGGGTTACTTTCTCCGCCATATCCTGCGCTTCCTTTAAATGAGCGGGATCGATATGGGCAGGCTGAAAACTCTCACGATAGTCACCACCCTTTTGTACGTGACCGATAGGCGGACAGAACAAAGTAGGGCCGTTCTTTTGAGTAACCGTCAATAAAGTAATTTCACTATCAAACTTTATGAACTCTTCGATAATAAGTTCTTTAATATCGCCACGGCTACCATTGCAACCATATTCCCAGGCATGCTCCAGTTCTTCCGCACTCTTTACGAGCGATTGTCCCTTACCGGAAGAGGACATCAACGGTTTTACCACACAAGGGAAACCTATCTTTTCGGCTGCGGCTTTCAGTTCGTCCAAAGATTTGGCATAGAAATATTTGGCAGTTTTCAGTCCCAGCTCCTTAGCTGCAAGGTCACGGATAGCTTTACGATTCATGGTAAAGTTTACTGCACGTGCACTGGGCACAACCTGAATACCTTCTTTTTCAAAGTCGTACAAGCGTTCCGTACGGATAGCTTCAATTTCCGGAACAATAATATCCGGCTGGTGTTTGCGTACTACACGTTCCAATGCATCACCGTCCAGCATACTGAACACTTCGCATTCGTCTGCCACTTGCATGGCAGGTGCTCCGGCATATGAGTCGCAGGCAATGATGTATTGACCTTTACGTTGGGCGGAAATCACAAATTCCTTACCCAATTCACCGGAACCTAACAGTAAAATCTTTTTCATTTCAGTATCAGTTTATTATAGAATTATGGCAAAGATAGGGAGAAAAAACGATATAAAAGAAATACGGGAAGTTAACTTTATTCACTGTATAAAGTTAACTTCCCGTAATTATGATATTAACATATTGTCACCTATTTAGTTAACTTCATTAAAGCAATGAAGTTAACTAAACATAAGCACTATTATTGATGTTGCTCTCTCAATAAGTCATTCACCGTCTTAACCGGATTAAAGGTAGTAAGAGGCACCTCTACAAATACTGTATTCCAGTCGCTCATTGCACCGTTCCAAAGTCCGGGAAGTTCCAAAGCTTTAAGGTCTTTACCGTTCTTTGACTTGTAAGAGATAAAACCTGTCGCCTTATCCACATACTTCACCAAGTCGAATTTATGACCTTTATAGTCGCGTACGGCACAAACCAAATCAACCGGATTGAAGTGCGTACCCTTTTCAAACATATCCTTCTTCTCCGAATCATTCATATCAATCTGTGAACTTTCGAGAATTTGCAGAGAAATCGTACCGTCACTGTTATAAGCAAGGAACGGACCGCCACCCGGCTCGCCTACGTTCTTCACCATACCGCAAACACGCATCGGGCGGTTCAACTTTTCTTTCAGATAAATCACAAGTTCGGCATCTTCCAAATTCTTAGTTTCCGGATTCTTACAGAAAAGTTTTTTCTGTACAAATTGCAAGATGTCAAGAATTTGTTCGTGCGTATATTTACCGCTGTCCAGCAGTTGCAGATAAGCAAAAGCCTGCTGTTGCAATGTGATGAGTACACCGGCAATCAACTTCTTATACAATACTGTATCGCCTTTCAGTTTATCGGGCACTACATTATCAATGTTCTTAATAAAGATAACATCGGCATCAAGGTCATTCAAGTTTTCAATCAATGCACCATGACCGCCCGGGCGAAACAGAAGTTTACCATTATCGCGGAAGGGCTTGTTTTCCATATCGGCAGCAATAGTATCGGTACTCGGCTTTTGTTCAGAAAAACTGATGTTATAATCCACACCATATTTCTTGGCATAAGCGGCAGCTTTCTCGTCTACCAATGCCTTGAACAGCGCACGATGTTCGGGAGATACAGTGAAATGGACATTCACTTTGCCATTCTTATTGGCTGCATAAAGCGCACCTTCCACCAAATGTTCTTCCAACGGAGTACGACTGCCGTCTTCATACTTATGAAACTTCAACAGTCCTTTCGGTAGCGCGCCGTAATTCAGTCCTGCCGATTCGAGCAATGCGGCAACCACTGTTTTATAATTCCCGGCAGCCACCAACGCTGGAATATCCTTACCGGCCGTTTTCTGGCAAACGGCATTCAAATCATCGTAAAAAGCAAATTTTTCGATTTTATCAAAGAATGTTTTCTCGAAATTTGACTGGGGAGCATCATATTCCGCACCAAGAAATTCAAATAAATTCTTAAACATACGGCTTGCCGCACCTGATGCCGGCACAAACTTCACAACCGTCTTGTCTGTCTGAGTGTATGCTTCCCATGCATTCAGGTATTTCTTCTGTTCATCAGCATCCGGAGCCAATATCCCCTGTTCCGCAGAAGCAGCAGCGAATAGCTTCAAATATGGAAATCCTTTTTCAAAACAGGCCAATTGTTCGGCAATCTGCTTTTCTGATATACCTTTTTGGGCAAGCAATTCTTTGTCTTGGAGTGTTATCATAATATCTAAATTTATTAATTGATGCCCAAAAATACAAAAAAAGCGCAAGTACCGTCAAGAAAAGGAAGAAAAAAACTACCTTTACAGCAGAAAATATGGACGATTATGGAAACATATGAATTTTTCACTACCGGAGAGAAACGTTTACTCTTCGTACTCTACCGAAAATTATTACAGCTTTCCGGAGAAACGCTCCACAAAGGCGATTGCAAAAAGCTAAAGACACATCTTATAAACTCTATACAGAATAACCGCATACAACGAGATATATTCGGTCTGAATCCGGTTATCAAAGATATGCAGACCGCTGTTATTGTAGCGGAAGAAATAGGTATGAAGCGAGCATCCATTTTAGGGCTGATGCTTCACGACTCCGTGCGTTGCGGTACTTGCACTTCCGAAGAAGTGGAACAGAATTATGGTGAAGATGTGGCAGGTATCATACGTGGGTTGATTCGGGTAAACGAGCTTTACTCCAAGAGCCCCACTATCGAATCGGAAAACTTCCGCAACCTGTTATTGTCTTTTGCAGAAGATATGCGTGTTATCCTCATCATGATTGCTGACCGCGTGAACATCATGCGTCAGATAAAAGATTGCGAAAATGACGATGCACGCAAGCAAGTGGCCAATGAAGCCGCCTATCTGTATGCTCCCCTCGCCCATAAGCTGGGGCTGTATAAATTGAAATCGGAGTTGGAAGATTTGTCTCTGAAATATACGGAGAAAGATGTTTACTATCATATTAAAGAAAAACTGAACGAAACAAAAGCTTCGCGTGACAAATATATAGCCGCTTTCATCGCTCCGGTACAGAAGAAGCTGGAAGACGCGGGATTACATTTCCACATCAAGGGACGCACTAAGTCCATTCATTCTATCTATCAGAAGATGAAGAAACAGAAATGTCCTTTTGAAGGAGTGTATGACTTGTTTGCCATTCGCGTTATTTTGGATTCTCAGGTAGAAAAAGAGAAGTTGGAATGCTGGCAGGCATACTCCATTGTAACGGATATGTACCAGCCTAACCCGAAGCGTCTGCGTGACTGGCTTTCTGTGCCCAAAAGCAACGGATATGAGTCGCTGCATATCACCGTCATGGGACCTGAAGGCAAATGGGTAGAAGTGCAGATACGTACCGAGCGTATGGATGAGATTGCCGAGCGAGGTCTTGCCGCCCACTGGCGATATAAAGGCATAAAAGGTGAAAGCGGTCTGGATGAATGGTTGACTTCCGTACGTGAAGCATTGGAGAATTCTGACAGTAGCGGTCTGGAAACAATGGATCAGTTCAAACTGGACTTATACGAAGACGAGGTGTTTGTCTTTACTCCTAAAGGGGACTTGTTCAAGTTGGGTAAAGGTTCCACCGTACTCGATTTTGCCTTTCATATCCACAGCAAACTGGGTTGCAAATGTATCGGTGCAAAAGTAAACGGCAAGAATGCACAGTTAAAGCAGATTTTGAATAGCGGTGACCAAGTTGAAATTATGACTTCCAATACCCAGACTCCCAAACAGGGATGGCTGAATATCGTCACGACCTCCAAGGCACGCACCAAAATACGACAGGCACTCAAGGAGATGGCTGCCCGCCAACACGCATTTGCCAAAGAAACACTGGAACGTAAATTCAAAAACCGGAAAATAGAATATGATGAGGGTACGATGATGCGTCTCATCAAGCGTCTCGGTTTCAAAGTAGTAACAGATTTCTATCAAAGTATTGCCGATGAAACATTGGACATCAACGACATTATAGATAAGTATCTTGAACTGCAAAAGCGGGAGAATGACACCCACGATGACATCGTTTATCGCAGTGCCGAAGGTTATAATTTGCAAACTGCCACTCTGCCTGAAGAGACAACAGCCAAAGAGGACGTGCTTGTCATCGATCAGAATCTGAAGGGGCTGGACTTTAAACTGGCACGCTGTTGTAATCCTATTTATGGAGATGAGGTCTTCGGGTTTGTTACCGTAAGCGGCGGCATCAAGATACACCGTTGCGACTGCCCGAATGCAAGCGACTTGCGCGAACGTTTCGGATATCGTATCGTAAAAGCACGTTGGGCGGGTAAATCGCAGGGAACACAGTATCCCATTACGCTGCGTGTAGTAGGACACGATGATATAGGTATCGTAACCAATATCACCTCTATCATCTCTAAAGAGACCGGAATTACACTGCGAAGTATCGGTATTGATTCGCACGATGGTTTATTCTCAGGTACACTTACCATTATGGTAGGCGATACAGGAAGACTGGAAACACTCATCAAGAAACTGAGAACGGTAAAGGGAGTAAAACAAGTATCAAGAAACTGAATTCAGCGATTAGCATGAAATACGATTTAAAAAAACAACTCCGTAGTTTCGGGTATGCCTGGAATGGCATTCGAAATTGCGTGGGCAAGGAACAGAACCTAAGCTTTCATCTGATTGCAACAGTGGTAGTAATTATAACCGGGGTTGTCTTGAAGATTACACGCACCGAATGGATAGCAGTTGTCTTGTGCATCGGTATGGTGATTGCCGCTGAGCTATTCAATACCGCCATCGAAAAGCTGGTTGATTTAGTATCTCCCGAACAGCATCCCATTGCGGGACAAGTAAAGGACATTGCCGCCGGAGCAGTGCTGGTATGCGCTGTAGCGGCGGCAATAATAGGGTTGATTATCTTTATACCGTATCTTTAAAAAACGCGTTATCTTACTTTTTTCTTTTTATAATAAGGATATGTCAGCAGGATGAAGAAGAAGAATGCAAGTATAACGGCTACACCGGCTACATGATAGAGCAAGTACGCATCCGCCAATTTACAGGCTGTGGCAAGACCTGCAAAAATCCCTGTCTCCATAGCCAGATAGCATGTCGTATTGGCGGTCCCTCGCTGACAGTGATGCGACAGTTTCACAAACATTCTTATAAATGCCCCTGTCAGAAACGCCAATATCGCCAAAGCTGAAAATGTAATGTAGTCCCCTATATATAATAAGGGTAATAACACGCCCGGCACAAAAGCTATTAATAACATATTCAATGCAGGGACCCATGCACGCGGCAAAAAGAAGCGGTCTAAACTGCATAGTTTCATACCGATAGGCGCACGGAAAGCGACATATACCCTCGAGGCAAAGTACATACTGAGAACTCCGGTAGCAACAGCCAAATAAACAACCGTACGAAGACCATAAAGGTCGTACAATACGATGCCGCTTCCCGCTCCTATCAGCATACCCAGCCTTGCAGACCACGCATATACCATATTCCCCGCACTGCGTCGCGCCGATGTCGTAATGTCAATAGCTACCGTAATACCTGCCGTCGTTGCCAATCCGAAACATGCTCCTTGCACCAATGCAAGCAGCAACAACTTTATATAATTATCTGCAAAAATATATCCGGGAATTGTCGCCAACAAGATAAGAGTAGAATAAAGCAATACGTTTTTCCGTTTATATTCATCACACAGATAGGCATGAAACGGACCTACTGCAAACATCGCCGCTACAAATACCAGAAACATACTCCCTACCTGAGGAACGGATATTCCCAGCTGCTCCGGCATTACGAACGATAGTACGGGAAAAAGCATATAGACGGATGTAAACAACAACAAGTTTGCCGCACACATCCGCCAAAAGTTGAGTGTCATAAGTCCGTTAGTACTGTTCTTTCTCATTCGGGAAATCTAAGTTCTTCACATCAGATATATAATGGCTGATAGCATCCGTCATTATTGTATGAAGATCGGCGTAGCGACGCAGGAATCGAGGACGGAAACCATTGTTCATGCCCAACATATCCTGAACTACCAGTACCTGACCGTCTACTCCTCCACCTGCACCGATACCGATGATAGGAATAGTCAATTCACTTGCCACACGCTCTGCCAACGCTGCAGGAATTTTTTCCAATACAATGGCAAAACACCCTGCCTCTTCCAGCAAATGGGCATCACGCACCAGTTTCTCCGCTTCCGCATCATCTTTGGCGCGTACGGTATAAGTTCCGTACTTATTGATAGACTGCGGCATCAGCCCAAGATGCCCCATGATAGGGATACCTGCGCTGAGAATACGCTTTACCGTACCGATAATTTCTTCTCCACCTTCCAGTTTCAGAGCATCGGCATGGCTCTCTTTCATAATACGGATAGCTGAAGCCAAACCTTCCATTTCATTTCCCTGATAGGAACCGAAAGGCATATCCACTACCACCATTGCACGCTTTACACCACGAACAACGGACTTGGCATGGTAAATCATCTGGTCGAGAGTTATCGGAAGCGTAGTCACATTACCTGCCATTACATTGGAAGCGGAATCGCCTACCAGAATAACGTCCATACCTGCGCCGTCTACAATCTGCGCCATGGTATAGTCATAAGAAGTCAACATTGATATTTTTTCGCCTCTTTGTTTCATCTCAACAAGACGATGCGTAGTCACTTTACGAGTATCGTCTGAAATATATCCAGCCATAGTTATTTACAATTTTACAAATTACAATTTACAATCTGCCATACAAAGTCTCCGCACGGCGGCGCAAAGGTAGCGCTTTTTCCCATTACTTGTGCACTTGAAGCATTTTATCGTATGTAAAGCCCGTAAAATCATCCAATATGCAATGGCATAACGGAGCGATGGCCTCACGGGGATTTGTCGTAGCCAACCCTATGACTACAGCTTCGGATGCCATACCCGCTTTCAGTCCGTTAAAGGAATCCTCAAATACATATGTGGTGTCAGGAGTTGTACCAAACACTTCCATTCCGAGCAAGAAGCAATCAGGAGCCGGCTTTGAATGAGCAAACATTTCTGCCGTAAGAATCCTATCAAACATGGTTTTTACCTCAGGACGGGCACGATAGACAGCGGACATCTTTTGATCGTTGGAACTGGTGACAACTGCCATTTTAACTGCGTGACGTCGCAAGTCGGCAATGAAATCGAGTACCCCGGGAATATATTCGTATTTCATTTCTTGCTCAAAGCGATTGAGGGCAGCGGTTATTTCCTGCTGTTCTTCCACTTTTCCGGAAAAGAAGGTATCGTAGATATACACCAAGGTCTGACCTTTAACACGGCTTTCCAAATTTTCCATTCCTAAATAATCTACACCTACCTTATGCCAGAAGATAGAATACTGCGTCTCGGTATCCATGATGACACCATCAAAATCAAAAAGGATGGCTGTTGTTTTTATTGTATTCATAAACAATGTTTTTTGACTAAGTACATCATCCTAATTCTCTTATGCTATCTGTCATTCAGAGCGTAGCGAAGAATCTACTCTCTTGAGATATACGCAGGGAAGAGATTCTTCGCTACGCTCTGAATGACAGATAGCATAAACTAATTATGCACATTTACTTAAGAGAACATACTTACATTAATAAATCGGGAGCAAAGTTCTGAATAATCATCGAACTGAGCAAATATTTCTTATCTTTGCATTTGCTTAATTGACGTATATCAAATGAATAATCCGCATATTTTAGGAACCGAAAGAATCGGCAAGCTTCTTGTACAATATTCTATCCCTGCCATTATAGGTATGACAATAACTTCGTTGTACAACATCATCGACAGTATTTTTATCGGTCATGGTGTGGGTGCTATGGGTATTGCCGGACTTGCCATTACTTTTCCATTGATGAACCTTGTAGTTGCTTTCTGTACGCTGGTTTCAGCGGGCGGCTCCGCTATTTCATCCATACGGTTGGGGCAAAAAGATGTTGACGGGGCAACGGATGTATTGAACCACACTCTGGCTTTATGCCTTCTCAACGCATTTCTGTTCGGTGGCATCTCCTTTATTTTTTTGGATGAAATCTTACGTTTTTTCGGAGCCAGCAACGAAACTCTGCCTTATGCACGCGACTTTATGCAAGTGATTTTACTGGGTACCCCCGTTACCTATACAATGATTGGACTGAATAACGTAATGCGTGCCACCGGTTATCCCAAGAAAGCAATGCTGACTTCCATGGTTACAGTGGTCTGCAACATCATACTGGCTCCCATCTTTATATTCCACTTAGACTGGGGTATTCGCGGTGCGGCAACAGCAACAGTCATCTCACAATTCATCGGTATGGTATGGGTAGTAAGCCATTTCCTGCAAAAAGCAAGCATCGTTCAATTGCAACCCGGATTCTGGAAAATGAAAAAACGTATCATCAGCAGTATATTCTCCATAGGAATGTCACCTTTCCTTATGAATGTTACTGCATGCGTCATTGTGATTATAGTGAACAACAGTCTCCAACATTACGGTGGTGATATGGCTATCGGCGCTTACGGCATCATGAACCGGCTACTGGTGCTGTATGTAATGATTGTATTAGGTCTGACTATGGGTATGCAACCTATTGTCGGCTATAATTTCGGTGCACAAAAATACGATCGTGTAAAGGCGGCGTTACGCCTAAGCATTATTGCGGGCGTCTGCATCACCAGTACGGGTTTTATCATCTGCGAACTGTTTCCACATGCCGTATCGTCTATCTTTACGAGTGACGGGCAACTGATTGATATGGCCTCCAGAGGGGTACGTATCGGTATAGCTATGTTCCCGTTGGTAGGTGCGCAAATTGTTATCGGTAACTTTTTCCAAAGTATCGGTAAAGCGAAGATTAGCATATTCCTGTCTCTTACCCGGCAGTTATTATACCTACTGCCGGGCTTGATTATCCTCCCCCGTTATATGGGTTTGGACGGGATTTGGGCATGTATGCCTGTATCTGATTTCTTCGCATTTGTTACAGCTGTCATTGCGCTGTGGATGTACGTAAAGAACTACAAATATTTTATTCGCTCTTGATACTGTTGACCGGATTCTCATTGGCAATCCGCCATGCCTTAACCACCACTACCAGCACAATAAGCACTAACAATATCACTCCTACCCCGATGAACCAGCCGGGAGAAAGTAACGTCCCATCCGGAAACTGCTCCATCCATATGCCGGAGACATACCATGAGAAAGCAATGCCTATCAGCACTGCCCCCACAGCCACCTTCAGGATACCGGCAGAAAGCAAAAGCAATATGGAATAAACCTCAGCACCGTTCACCTTACGAATGGCTATTTCTTTGCTGCGACGCTGTGTCTCGTCGCTGACATAACCTATCAGCCCCATCAAGACGATAAGCAATATACAGCCCGAAATCACCGTCACAATGTTGCGAAAGCGGGACACACTTTCATTTTGCCATTCACGTATCTCTTGATAAGTGGAGAACTCCAACAATTTGTTCGGATAAGCTTCCTTAACAAAGGCGTTCAGCTTTCTCAAATTCTCTTCCTCCGGTTCTTTCAGGCGTACATTGAAAGTGCGGTTACGGTCGTTCAGAATGAAGGCCGTACAAGTCTGCTCGTTGAAGAAACCCATATTGCGCACATCATCCACCACACCCACAATCGTGGGGGACTCCTGCAATCCTGCCCATGAAGGTTTTATCGGCAGCTTCCGTCCTATCACGTTATCCTGCCATTTCATAGTCCGTACCGTCTCCTTGCCTACCACGGCTTCGCCGACATGCTGTGGAAATACGCCTTCCAATAGCTTCAATCCTGTTACTTTCGGGAAGTCCTTATCTATAAGCATGAAGTGTAGCGGACACAGAAAGTTGCCTTGCGCATCGGTCAGACGGTTTGTACTGTAATGCTGCAACAGCATTTTGCTGCTGCATGCTACCGCTTCCACGTAAGGTTGGCGCCTAATGGCATCAGATATTCCCTCATTTTCCTCTATCGCTCCATTGACAGAGCCTACTGCCAGCCGTTCGGTTTGAAAGCCGACACGACTGCTCACCACTTCCCGGTATTGCCATACCGTAGTGAGTAACACCCCCAAGATAAAAGCCACTCCCATGAACTGCACAAAGAGCAGTCCACGTTTCCACGAGCGTTTACCCTCCGTATAGCGGCGAAACACCTGTGTCACGGGAATGCGTGCATACATGCGCCCCGGTAATACTCCCGCCACTACAAAGAGCAGCAGTACCGTCAGTAGCGGCACATAGAGATTGCTCCATGTAAACAAATCTGCCAACCGTGTACCCAACATCCCTTCGATACGTTCTCCAAGAAAATACATCAATAGCAGGCATGCTACCGTGGACACGAGTACCAATATTCCCGTCTCCCACAAAAACAAGCCTAGTATATGCCCCTCACCGGCTCCACTGCACTTATGCACGCCCACCATTTTAGCCCGCCGGCTCATAGAGGCAATTGCCGCCAGCACATAGTTCATAACCGACACAAAGAAGATAGAAAAACCCAGCCCCCCCATAATGAGCAACTTGCGTTGCGTATCGGGTCGGCTCCGGTAAATCTCACGTATCGGTATCACGCTATACTCCGTCACTACGGATTCTCCCAAATGGGGGTCGGTGTATTGCTCCACTGCCTTTTGCACACGTCGGTTCATGACATCCACATCACTTGACTGTTTCAACCGGAAAAGAATATGATAAATATTGTTCGTTCCCCATGTGCCCACCCCATATCCCCAATCCAATACGGCGCTGGAAAGCAGAATTTCGTGGGGAAAGTTAGTATTGCGTGGCACTTCCCTATAAACACCCCGAATGGTGACATTGAACATCTTCTCTACGGAAAGTTCCTTTCCTATGGGATTCTCATCACCAAAGATGCGACGTGCCATACTTCGTGAGATAAAAGCATTCTGCATCAGGGCAAGGTCATTGGGATTACCCTCCAGCACCTCCATACCGGTGGTACGGAAATAGAGCGTATCTACACACAACATAGGCGTGTCTTCCAGTTTCTTGTCATCTTTGTAGAAGGTGGCCTGAAAGAAGGTGGAAGTCAGGCTGGCACATTCCACCTGTTCGGGCATTGCCTCCCACAAGTCGGCAGCCGCAGGACGATAAGTACCGTAATTATACCCTTTCTCCGGGATTCCGTCTTTGGTATTGCGCATCCGAAGCATCACCAACCGCTCCGGATCTTGGTAGAAATCCTCATAACTAAACTCATAAGCAATCTGTGAGAACAGCAGAATGCCCATAAACAAGCCCAGTGTCAGAGATACCGTCTTTACCACATTGCTACTCCGCCCGCGCAGCAACGTTTGTACCGTATAATACAATTGCCTCATGGCTTACACCCCCATATTTGTATTCACGCTCGCCACTACGCTACCGTCGAACAGATGCACCGTACGATGCGCAAATGAGGCATCATGTTGGGAGTGTGTCACCATGATAATGGTAGTGCCTTCCTTGTTCAACTCCGTCAGCAAGCTCATTACCTCTGCTCCGTTTTTGGAGTCCAGATTACCGGTAGGTTCATCGGCAAGAATCAGTTTAGGATTCGTTACCACAGCACGGGCAATGGCTACACGTTGTTGCTGACCGCCTGAAAGCTGTTGTGGAAAATGCTTGGCACGGTGGCTGATATTCATCCGTTTCAGAATATCATCTACCATACGCTTGCGTTCGCCGGCTTTTACTCCCAAATAGGTAAGAGGAAGCTCTACATTCTCATAAACATTCAGTTCATCTATCAGATTGAAACTTTGAAATACAAATCCCAGTTTGCCTTTGCGTACACGGGTACGTTCTTTCTCTTTCAAATCCGCCACTTCCTGTCCGAGTAGCTTATAACTGCCTTCCGTAGGATTATCCAACAGACCGAGTATATTTAATAAGGTAGACTTCCCGCAACCGGACGGTCCCATAATGGCTACAAACTCACCTTCTTTTACTTCGAGGTTTACATGATTCAATGCTACCGTCTCTACTTCCGAGGTACGGAATACTTTGCTGATGTTATTAATTTCAATCATAATTTTCGTTTTTCTATGTATTGTTTTTTATTCACTCTTAATACTGTTCACCGGATTTTCGTTTGCTATCCGCCAAGATTTCCAAAGGACGCAACTTACGATTACTGCCAAGTTAGCAACCACCACCAATACGTACACTATCCAACTGAGAGGAATCTGCTCGGCAAACTGTTCCATCCAAATACCATTGACATACCATGCTGCGATACTTCCGATAAGAACAGCCGGCAATGCCACAACAAGCACATCTTTAGACAACAGTTCCAAAACAGAAGAGGCTTCCGCACCGTTAACTTTACGGATTGCAATTTCTTTGCTGCGACGGCGCACTTCATCAGCGGTATACCCTATCAAACCCATCAACATGACGAAGAACATCGTTATGGCTGCCATTAACGTGGCGTTACGGAATACACGGACAGAGTTGTATGCGTTGGCAACATTCTTCTCGTAACCTCTGAAATCAATCGTCCGGTCATGAAATGCCTGTGCCACATCTTTGTTCAACTGTCGCAGATTAGTTTCAAAAGGAGCTTTCAGACGAAGATGTATCGTACCGTAAAAGTTTTTATCCCCCTTAGCTATAAACGGCATTTTCGGAGTAGTAAAAGATTCTATCTGAAAATCATTCAAGACCCCGGAAATTTTATATCGCCTTCCATCAATATTTATCATGCGTCCCACTACATCTTCCCCCCAACGCATCATCTCCGCAAAGGTTTCATTGACAATCACTTCATCTTTATCACGCGCCATACGCCCCGCTTTAAAAGTCATTCCCATTAGAGACGGATAATCCTCACGCATATAATAACAGGCACGTGAAGAAAAGAGCGCTTGTCCGCCCTCGTCTTTAATCATCGAACCGCTATAACCGAAAATAGGCGTATTGTTGGCACTGGACACTGCTTCCACATAAGGCAACCCTTTGAAAAAGTGATAAGCGGCATCACGTGCTTCTTCCGTGTCCCAATAAGCATCTCCTATTGCCATGCGCTGAGGATCGTAGCCCATATCCTTGTTGAGCACATACTGGTATTGCGCCATCACTACACACATCAGTCCGCATATGAATGCCACACCGGCAAACTGAATGAAGAGCAACGGACGCTTCCAACCTTTCTTACCCTCTGTATAACGGCGGAATACCTGCGACACGGGAATACGGGCAAACAACCGACCCGGCAACACTCCGCCCACTATAAACAGTACGGTTATCACCGACAATGGTACCCAAATACGAGCCGGCGCCAACAGTAAAGAGAGTTTTGCAACAGCCGTATCCTCAAAGAAATCACGAAAATTCAAGAGAACCAGAGCCATCAACAGTAATGCCGCTGCAATGATTAAGCCCGTTTCCAATAAAAACATCCCAAATATCTTGCCACCGCTCGCGCCATTACACTTATGTACACCTATTGCTTTGGCACGATAAGTTAACGAAGAAATGGAAATCAGCACATAGTTCAATGCGGCGATAAAAAGAATGGCAAGACCTAAAATACTCATTATGTTGCGCATCCGCATCACATCTTCACGATTACGATATGTATCGCGAATAGGTTGCACAAATGCAGAATAACCGAATTCTTTCTTATCCACTGCAGGACGATACTTGTCTATCATGGCATCAATGCGTGTATTTATCACCGACTTGTCTGCTCCCGGACGGAAACGGATATATTCAGGAAAGCTGTCACCGCCACTCCACGAGTAATTACCTATTTTACGACTCCATATAGTAGGCATTGAAATAACGGCATCATGATGCCGAGTAACATTTTCCGGTAATGCCTCGTAAGTTCCTTTCACGGTAAGGTCGTACTGATGATCATAACTGATAACTTTCCCTATGGGATTTTCTCCGCCAAACATCTTTTGGGCAAGACGGTCGCTTAAAAAAACAATATCCGGTTGCTGGAGGTCATTCACCGGTTTTCCACTAAGGACTTCAATACCCATTGTCTGGAAATAAAGCGAATCGGCAACTATCTTTTCTTCATCAAAACGAACATTTCCATTATACAGCGGAGCATTCATCCAATGGCAAGTACTCGTAGCAGCCTCTACTTGTTCGGGAAAGTTCTCTAATATGGCACCTGCCACCGGACCGCTATTCTGTTCCTGTGGCGGATATTTCTCACCTTTGACGGTAAACACAGACCAAATTTGGTAAAGATTGTCATAGTCTTTGTAACAGGTATCAAAGCTCTGTTCGTATGCTACGCGGGAGAACAACAGGATACTCATCGTCAAGCTTAATCCTAAAGAGATTATCTTGATGATATTCGATCCACGTCCCCGAAGCAAGGTTTGAATGACATAATAGATTTGTTTCATACTATATTTATATTGCTATGTTTTCCTGCTTGAATAATGCAGAAAGCGTGCCAAAAACAATATACCACTGGCTATCAACAAATAGCAAACAAGTAATAACTGTACTCATGTCTAATTTTTAGACACTGCCTGTCCAAGAATTAGACACCTCCCCAATTATGAACTATAGAACAGAAAAACGGAAAATAGGATAAGTTTTCTATCAAACGAAAACTCTAACTTTGCCGAAAGTTTTCATTGCATATAATCCCATAAATATGATAAAGCTATACAAACCTTTATTTCTATCATTCTTCTGCCTGTTTATGGGCAGTTGTGATATGATAGATTATCATCCGTATGATGTACGAATCAGCGGCGAGACTGATGTTAATGCCCATAATATTGCAGAAATAGAACAGAAGTGCAAAGATAAGACAACGATTAAATTCGTGACTATGGGTGACTCTCAACGTTGGTATGACGAAACATTGGATTTCGTAAAAGAAATAAATAAGCGCAATGATATTGATTTCGTAATACACGGAGGAGACATGAGCGATTTTGGCCTTACAGATGAATTCCTTTGGCAGCGTGATATTATGAATAAACTTAATGTACCCTATGTAGCCCTGATTGGCAACCACGACTGTTTAGGTACAGGAGAGGAAACGTTTCGCATCGTATTCGGTAATCCCAATTTTTCGTTCATTGCCGGACGGATAAAATTCGTATGCCTGAATACCAATGCGATGGAATTCGATTACTCCCGCCCCATTCCCGACTTTACATATCTGGAGGGAGAGCTTACCAACCGCCGGGATGAATTCGACAAAACCGTAGTGTCCATGCACGTGCGTCCCTATACCGACCAATTCAACAATAATGTGGCCCGGGTCTTTCACCGCTATGTAGCCGAATTTCCCGGTATACAATTTTGCACTGCCGCCCACGAACACCATGTTTTTGAGGAAAATCTTTTTGAAGACGGCATCATGTATTATATGAGCGACTGTATGAAAAACCGTAATTACTATATATTCACTATAACCCCCGACGGATATGAACGCGAAGTGGTCTATTTCTAAACAACCGGTACTCACCGTTATCTGCCTGTTGTTACTGTGGTGCGTTTCACTTTCCGCACAAGAAAAGGATACGGTGTTTGTTACAAAATACGATACAATTTATTTGCAACACAAACCGGATACAGTTGTTACCGGGCACGTGCGCCACAGTCGTTACGACCGACGTGTACACCGTTACCGCAGACGGTGGGAAGCCTTAATTCCAACCCATACCAAAATACAGTTTGCCGGTAATATGGGACTGCTCTCACTGGGTACAGGCTGGGATTACGGAAAACGTAACCAATGGGAAACGGACATTTTTCTGGGTGTCCTTCCCAAGTATCAATCCGATTGCACCAAGATGACATTTACCTTGAAACAAAACTATATTCCGTGGAGTTTGCAAATCAAAGAAAGCCGATTCTCGGCAGAGCCCCTTACCTGCGGTATGTACTTCAACACCGTATTCGGCGACGAGTTTTGGGTAAGCGAACCGGAGCGTTATCCGAAAGGCTACTACGGTTTTTCGTCCAAAGTACGCATCCATGCTTTCTTGGGGCAACGCATCACTTATGACATTGACCCTCGCCGCAGATTTACAGCAAAAGCTATTACGTTTTTCTACGAACTGAGTACTTGCGATTTATACATCGTAAGTGCCTTCACCAATAAATATCTGAAACCAAAGGATTACCTGAGTCTGTCCTTCGGGCTGAAGTTGCAGTTGCTGTAAGCTTTGTACGAAAGATACCAACCGTTGGTACAAGGAATACCAAACATTGGTACGAGGAATACCAACCATTGGTACAGCGTGTACCAAACATTGGTATAATCAGTATTCCTAAATTATTATCTTTCTTTCCCCCTTTCTCGGGAAAATAGAATATATTTGTCCTCACAAATATAAAAAGACACTGTTCTGCCATGAAGAAATCCGGAAACATTCTTATCGTTGATGACAATCGCGGTGTACTCACCGCTTTGCAACTGCTGTTGAAACCTCATTTTGATAAAATAACCACTCTTTCTTCACCGGTTACCCTTCCCGCTACTTTGCACGAAGATACATGGCGGGTAGTACTCCTCGACATGAACTTCACGTCCGGTATCAATACCGGAAACGAAGGCCTTTACTGGCTGCACGAAATAAAGAAGCAATATCCGGCACTCCCCGTAGTGCTGTTCACCGCTTATGCCGACATAGACCTTGCCGTACGCGGGATAAAGGAGGGTGCAACGGACTTTATCGTCAAGCCCTGGGATAACGGAAAATTAGTAGAGACTCTGCTGAATGCTGCACAAAACACCCCTGCATCCGGGAAGAAGAAAACAACGGCTGAATCTGCAAACGCGGTTCCTTCCATGTACTGGGGAGAAAGTCCCGTCATGCAACAGCTTCGCATACTGGTAGAAAAGGTGGCAGTCACCGATGCCAATATCCTTATCACCGGTGAAAACGGTACGGGTAAAGAGATGCTTGCCCGCGAAATACACGCCCTTTCCACCCGCCGCCGCAAGGAAATGATAAGCGTGGACATGGGCGCCATTACCGAAAGCCTTTTTGAAAGCGAGCTTTTCGGACACATGAAAGGCTCTTTCACCGATGCCCATGCCGACCGTCCCGGAAAGTTCGAAGTTGCCGACCACAGCACGCTCTTTCTTGATGAAATCGGTAATCTCCCCTATCATCTGCAAGCCAAACTACTGACAGCCATTCAGCGCCGCAGCATCGTACGGGTGGGCAGCAATACGCCTGTTCCCGTAGACATCCGCCTTATCTGCGCCACCAACCGCAACCTGTCCGAAATGGCGGACAAAGGAGAATTCCGTGAAGACCTGCTCTACCGTATCAACACCATCCATCTTGAAATCCCTGCATTGCGGGAGCGACCGGAAGATATAATTCCGCTGGCAGAGCGTTTCATAACACGCTTCTGCAAGCAATACGGAAAAACGCCTTTACGTCTGGACAATGCGGCGCGCGAGAAGCTGATGCTGCATCCCTGGTTCGGTAACATCCGCGAACTGGAGCATGCCATCGAAAAAGCCGTTATCATCTGTGACGGCGCATTCCTATCCGCCGGATTATTCCAGCTGCAACGCAGAAACGAAACACCGGAAATGCCCGTATCCACTCTTGAAGACATGGAAAAGCAAATGATACGCCGGACACTGGACAAGTGCGGCGGTAATCTTTCGGCTGTAGCCTCGCAACTGGGCATTACCCGGCAGACGCTTTACAATAAAATGAAAAAGTATGGACTTTAAGAAATATAAGAGTATAAGCCAATATTATATTTTCCGGACCGTCGTCAGTCTGCTCATAGCTGTGGCCGCCGGAATAATGTGGACGTTATTCTTCCTGAAGTCTCCGGAATCACACAGTCTTGGCGACCCTTTGTTTTGGGCTGTATTCTTCACCGTATTTCTTCCTCTGGCGGTACGCTGGCAGCAACAGTTGTATCACCGCCATACCCGTAAAGTCCTTTTCATGCTCGATGCCATTGAAAACAACGATACGGCCATTCACTTTTCCGAAACGGACGGTACCGAAGACAACCGTCTCATAAGCCGTTCCTTGAACCGTGTAGCCCGCGTATTATATAATGTAAAGAGCGAAACCGCCCAACAGGAGAAGTACTACGAGCTTATCCTCGACTGTGTAAACACCGGCATTATCGTGCTGAACGACAACGGAGCAATCTATCAAAAGAACAACGAAGCCCTGCACCTGCTCGGGCTGGAAGTATTTACCCACATCCGCCAGCTGTCACGTGTGGACAATCATCTGATGGATATGCTCACCACTTGCCGTTCCGGCGACAAGTTCCAAGTGGCATTCAGCAATGAACGCGGCACAGTGAACCTTGCTATCCGCGTCAGCGACATCACTGTCCGTCGGGAACACCTGCGCATTCTTGCACTGAACGACATCAACAACGAGCTGGACGAAAAAGAAATAGATTCATGGATACGCCTTACACGGGTACTGACCCATGAGATTATGAACGCCGTAACCCCCATCACCTCCTTAAGCGACACGCTATCAGAACTGACCGAAGCAAAAATATCAAAAGAAGAGATACGCAATGGTCTGCAAACCATCAGCGCCACAGGCAAAGGGCTGCTCGCTTTCGTAGAATCCTATCGCAGATTTACACGCATCCCTACTCCCGAGCCCTCTTTATTCTATCTCAAAAGTTTCATCAGCCGCATGGTGGAACTGGCGCGACATCAGTATCCCGGCACTCCGGTCAGTTTCAATGTTTCCATCGTTCCCGATGATTTGATACTCCATGCAGACGAGAACCTCATTTCACAGGTCATCATCAACTTACTGAAGAACGCCATACAGGCTTTTGAAATGTCTCCCTCTCCCACAGAAGAAAAACACATCAACATACGCGCCTATTGCAACGAAGCCGAAGCCGTACTGATTGAAATATCCAATAACGGCCCTGCCATTCCCCCGGACATTGCCGAACATATCTTCATCCCCTTCTTCACAACCAAAGAAAACGGAAGCGGCATCGGGCTGAGCATCTCCCGGCAAATCATGCGCTTATCCGGCGGAAGCATCTCTCTGATACCCGGAAAAGAGACTACTTTTGTGTTGAAGTTTAATTGAACTAATTAAGTCTTGTATTTGTTAGCAATAATAAATATCTTTGTACACTAAGGTACATAAAACATTCTATAAACAACTTTATAACACAATACTTATGTTATTTACAGCCGAAAATATTCTACTCGTAGGTTCTATTTTACTTTTCGTCAGTATCATCGTAGGTAAGACAGGCTATCGCTTCGGAGTTCCCGCTTTGTTGCTTTTTCTTGTAGTGGGTATGCTCTTCGGTAGCGACGGGCTCGGATTGCAATTCCATAATGCCAAAGAGGCGCAGTTCATCGGTATGGTGGCCTTAAGCATCATCCTGTTTTCGGGTGGTATGGACACCAAGTTCACAGAAATCAAGCCCATTCTCTCCCCCGGTATCGTATTGTCCACTTTCGGCGTACTGCTGACAGCGTTGTTTACCGGATTATTCATATGGTGGCTTTCGGGCATGAGCTGGACCAATATTCATCTGCCGCTCATCACATCCCTGCTGCTCGCTTCTACCATGTCGTCCACGGACTCGGCATCCGTGTTCGCCATCCTACGCTCGCAGAAGATGAATTTGAAGCACAACCTGCGGCCTATGTTGGAGTTGGAAAGCGGCAGTAACGACCCGATGGCCTATATGCTGACTATCGTGCTGATTCAGTTTATCCAGTCTTCGGGAATGGGCGTTTCACAAATAGCCCTCTCATTTGTGATACAGTTCATTGTGGGTGCTGCCGCAGGTTATCTATTGGGCAAACTGGCTATCCTCATGCTGAACAAGCTGAACATTGACAACCAGTCACTCTATCCCATCCTGCTGCTGTCGTTCGTGTTCTTCACATTCTCCATCACCGATCTGATGAAAGGTAACGGCTATCTGGCGGTCTACATTGCCGGTATGATGGTAGGCAACAACAAAATTATGTACCGCAAGGAGATTTACACCTTTATGGACGGACTGACATGGCTTTTCCAGATAATCATGTTCCTTTGTCTCGGCCTGCTGGTCAACCCGCACGAAATGCTTGAAGTGGCGTGCGTGGCATTGCTCATCGGCATCTTTATGATTGTAATAGGACGTCCGCTCAGCGTATTTCTCTGTCTGCTCCCATTTGGAAAACGCATCAATCTGAAGTCCAAGTTCTTTGTTTCGTGGGTGGGATTGCGCGGCGCAGTCCCCATTATCTTCGCCACTTATCCGGTGGTGGCGGATGTGCCCGGTGCGGATGCAATCTTTAATATCGTGTTCTTCATCACCATTCTGTCCCTCATCATTCAAGGCACTACCGTTTCAAAAGTAGCAAGCATGATGGGACTTTCCACCCCGATGGAAAAGACGGGCAATGACTTCGGAGTAGAACTGCCCGAAGATATTGATTCCGACCTGCGCGATGTAACCGTCACCCAAGAGATACTCGACACGAAAGGCGATACACTCAAAGACATGAATCTGCCTCAGGGAACCCTCGTTATGATAGTGAAGCGCGGCAACGAATATCTGATACCTAACGGTAGTCTGAAACTCCATGTGGGAGACAAGCTGCTTCTTATTTCTGAAAAGACCAAAGAATAGGAAATAAGGAAGAGTGTTCTCCCATGAAAAAAAACTCAAACCACTTGCTTTGCATCACTATAAGCCCTATATTTGCGCAGTTTTAACTAAAGTGTGCAAATATACGCATGGAACAAGAACAACGGTTCATTGACTATATCGAACAAAGCATCGTACAGAACTGGGACAGAAATGCCCTGACAGACTACAAAGGAATAACTCTACAATATAAGGATGTTGCCCGCAAGATTGCAAAATTTCATATCGTATTGGAAAGCGCCGGTATTCAGCCCGGTGATAAAATAGCCGTATGTGGTCGTAACAGCGCCCATTGGGCGGTCTGCTTTCTGGCAACTGTAACTTATGGCGCTGTAATTGTTCCTATCCTCCACGAATTCAAGGCAGATAATATACACAATATCGTCAACCATTCCGAAGCTAAACTCCTTTTTGTCGGTGACCAGGCTTGGGAAAACTTGAACGAAGAGGCCATGCCGCTGCTTATGGGAGTTGTCCTGCTGACGGACTTCACTCCGGTTGTCTGCCGGGACGAACGTCTCATGGAAGCTTTTGAACACCGCAACGCCATCTACGGCTCACGCTACCCCAAGAATTTCCGTCCCGAACATATTTGCTACCGTAAGGAACAATCGCCCAAGGAATTGGCGGTCATCAATTATACGTCCGGTACTACAGGCTACTCCAAAGGCGTAATGCTGCCCTACCGCAGTTTGTGGTCCAACATAGCCTACTGCCACGAGATGCTACCCGTACGTCCCAGTGACCATATTGTATCCATGCTTCCTTTGGGACACGTTTTCGGTATGGTATACGATTTTCTTTACGGCTTCTCGGCAGGCGCACACCTTTACTTCCTTACCCGTATGCCGTCGCCAAAGATTATCGCACAGTCATTCTCCGAAATCAAGCCGCGCGTCATATCTTGCGTACCTCTCATCGTAGAGAAGATTATCAAGAAAAATATCCTACCCCTTATAGACAACAAAATAGGTAAACTATTGCTGCGGATGCCCATCGTCAACGACAAGATAAAGGCTGATATGCGCAAGAAAGCAATGGATGTTTTCGGCGGAAACTTCGATGAAATCATTATCGGCGGCGCGCCTTTCAACGCTGATGTGGAACGTTTCCTCAAACAGATAGGATTTCCCTACACCATTGCTTACGGCATGACGGAATGTGGCCCTATCATCTGCTCCAGCCGTTGGGAAACCCTGAAGCTTGCTTCTTGTGGAAAAGCTACCACACGTATGGAAGTAAAAATAGACTCTCCCGATCCTCAGAATGTAGCGGGTGAAATCATCTGCCGGGGAACTAACCTCATGTTGGGTTATTACAAGAATGCAGATGCCACTTCTCAAATAATAGACGTCAATGGCTGGCTGCACACAGGTGACCTTGCCACAATGGATGCCGATGGCTACGTCACCGTACGCGGGCGCAGCAAGAATATGCTTCTCACTTCCAGCGGACAGAACATCTATCCCGAAGAAATAGAAAGCAAGCTGAACAATATGCCATACGTATCAGAATCATTGATTGTATTGCAACACGATAAACTCGTAGCTCTGATATATCCGGACTTTGACGATGCTTTTGCTCATGGCCTGCAACAAGCCGATATAGAGAAAGCGATGGAAGCCAACCGGAATGAGCTGAACCTGCTGCTGCCAACATACTGCCAGATTACTAAAGTGAAAATACACTTTGAGGAATTTGAAAAGACCGCCAAAAAGAGTATCAAACGCTTCATGTATCAAGAAGCAAAAGGCTGAGATTCTTAAAAAACATATAGCAAGAAGTATGATTTTATAATAAGTGTTATAAAACATATTTTTTTTCTTGGATAATTTGCAGATTTCTCAAGTGTCCGTATCTTTGTAGTGTGTTTTTCATAGTATTAGATTTAAGGTTAACAAAGGTTGGAGTACAGCGGTACTCCTTTTTTTATGTCTTTACATTTTAGTGCCCCGGAATATTAATTATCTTTACGAAAAAAATTGAAAGGCATGGATATACATACGTTTATCAACAATTATCGGGAAGCATTCGGGCAGCAAACTGAACTTCCTATCGCTTTTTGGTACTCCGACCAATTAGAAACTTCGACAGAGAAAGTAAACGGTTGCTTCTTCAAAAGCATGGCGCAAGTCAGAAGCGGAAAAACAATCAGCCTCAACGCAGAGACAATAAGTTGCGGTGGCGGCAAGTTTTACACAGGCTTCACAGATATGCCGGAGCATGTGCCCGGTTTCGTTTCTTTAAAAGAGAAATACAAGAAAACACCTGAAATGGTTATCGACTTTATACAAAAGTTACAAGTACCCAAAACAGAAAAAGCCTATCTCCACTTTACACGAATCGATAATCTAACTTCTTTCGACAAAGTGGAAGGTATACTGTTCCTCGCAACTCCCGATATTTTGGCCGGACTGACTACGTGGGCTTTTTCCGACAACAATACATCAGACTGTGTATCTGCTCCGTTCGGTTCGGGCTGCTGCTCTGTCGTAACCCAAGCCGTTCTTGAAAATCGGAAGCAAGGAAAAAGAACTTTTCTGGGATTCTTCGACCCGTCTGTACGTCCTCACTTTGAGGCAGACTTACTAAGTTTTACAATTCCAATGTCCCGATTCAAGGAAATGTATCATACAATGCGCGAAAGCTGTCTGTTTGGTACACATGCTTGGAGCAAACTAAAGGAAAGAATAGAAAGTACCCGGAAAGAAACAATTTCTTTCAATCATTTAAATGTGTCTTTTGAGATTCTTCCGAACATTATGTTGCGTGAAGTAACGATAGAAGACGCGGCTGCCATATATCATGCCATTGATACCCACCGCGATTATATGCGTACTTGGCTGCCGTTTGTCGATAATCTGAAGTCCGTAGCCGACGAAGAAAACTTTTTGAAAGGAGTCCTCTCTGCCCCTGCCGAAAACTACGAGCCGATATTCGGCATCCGAAACAAACAGAATGAGATTTGCGGACTGGTAGGTTTCCATTTCTCCGACTTTGCCAATCACCGTACAGAAATCGGTTATTGGTTACTGCCCGAATACCAGCATCAAGGCATTATGACTGCTTGCGTTCGCCGCCTGTGCCAATGGGCAGTTGAAACCAAAAATATAAAACGCATACAGATACGCTGTGCCACAGGCAATACTGCAAGTAACGGCATTCCTATCCGACTTGGTTTCCGTCTGGAAGGAACAGAACGTGCCGGAGAATTATTGGCCTCGGGAAAATATGCAGATATACACGTATACAGTATTTTGAAAGAAGAGCTTATTATGGAACAACAAATTCAACTCAACGAACACAACAAGCAGGAATATCCACCTATGCATACCACCGAACACATCATTAATCAGACAATGATTAGATTATTTGGCTGCGGACGTTCTGTCTCCGCCCATATAGAACGTAAAAAGAGTAAATTGGATTATCTGTTGCCAACCTGCCCCACAGAAGAGCAGATAAAGATTCTGGAAAAAGCGGTCAATGAAGTTATAGCGCGACATCTGCCTGTAACAACCGAGTTCATCACTCAGGAAGAAGCCAAGGGCAGGTTTGATTTGGAACGCTTGCCGGAAGATGCTTCGGAAACCGTACGTGTGGTAAAAGTCGGTGATTACGATGAATGCCTTTGCATCGGTACGCACGTTGCCAATACTTCCGAAATAGGAACCTTCAAAATTATCAGCCACGATTGGGACGAAGAAAGCAAACGTTGGCGGATGCGTTTTAAATTAGTATGAAATTCCATCGAATATCAATCTGACGAAGTTTACTGAACAAGAAAAAGAAAAAGCCAAAAATTCATTGACGTAAAATAAAGTAACCGGTAATTAGGCGAATGCCTCGATACAATGATTTGTTACCGGGGCATTTTATTGTATTATAATTGATAATCAATCTTTATCTTCTTTCTTTTTTCCTCTCAGAAAACGGTCTGTCAACCATTTGCGTACAGGCTCGTCATAGAGTTTCAAGCAAGCATAAGCCAGCACAAAAGCCCCTACAAAAGTCAATATCATATAAGGAATACCTTCTGCCAGAGTAGCATTATTATTACATACCCAAGCTGTATAAGTATATATTAACGGATAATGTGTTATGTATACCGGATACGAAATATCTCCTAAGAATTTACATATGGCTGTAGAATGTTTACCGGTTACCTTACCGCCCGCTCCCATAGAAACTATTACAGGAAAGATAAAAAGAATACAACAGGCTTCATAGAGCCCATTCATCCAAAAGTGATTTTCACCACCCAATCGAGGGAAAGCCAAAACTATCACAATCATCAAGCTGCACCACCAAAAAGCACGCTTTTTTATACGAATCAGCCATCCTAAGCGGGACAGTAATAAACCGCCGAAGAAAGGATACATCAACCGGACAAGACCAAGATATTGTTGTTCCCAGTTCAATGCCCAACCACCGACAATATCTCCCGTAGGTGCAGTAAGACAATGATGTACCGTAAAGCATCCGGCTATCAACACAAAAATGGACAAAGCTGTTTTATTAAATTTACGAATGAATAGCGCATAAAGAATATTACCTATGTATTCAAAGTAAAGTGACCAAGCCGGTCCATTCAACGGATGCATCTCTGTCCAGCCGCGAATATCCCATTTCAAAGGAAGCGGGAGCAGAGTGCATCCCAATAACATTACCAGCAGCATAGTTCCTACAGATGTATTCTGAATGGCTGGAAAACAAGGAGACTCCTGAAAATAAAAAAACACTGCACCTATAATACTTCCCACAATAACCATAGGATGTAAACGTATAATACGCCGTTTGAAGAAAGTACCGACACTCATCCGGTTCCAGCGGTCATCATAAGCATAACCAATAACAAATCCGGAGAGCATAAAGAAAAAATCTACTGCCAAATAACCATGATTGATAATCTGTTCCAGATGGCTACCACCGGCATGTGCTTCAAACAAATGGAAAGCGACAACCAATACAGCAGCTACGCCACGAAGACCATCAAGGATTTCATAATGCGGCTTCGGGGCAAGATAAGAGTTTTGCGTGTTCATTAGGTATAAGATATTTATAAATTTGCACGCAAAGATAGCAAAAAAGTAAACGCTTTTAAGAGTTTAAACAAAGTTTACTCTAAAACATCATCTTTATCTAAAGGCATATACGGCCCATCCTTCACTTCGAATATAACAGAGGACTCCAACACTTCTAAAGTATGCCACTGCCCTTTGGGAATATGGACAGCATATATGCCATTTCCGGGATACAAATCATAGCGTTCCACCTCTTCTCCATTATCATTGTAGAACATCACGTTGATATGTCCACGCAGAAGAAGATAGGTCTCTGCGGTATGTTTGTGCCTGTGTATAGGCAAAACGGTCCCTACTTCCAACGCATTAAGCAGTCGCTGCGCTTTAGCGTCCAAAGTTTCATGCAAATTGAAGTTCATACGTAACCGTTCACTTTCTTTGGCCTGACCGGATACCTTATCCAGCAATTGATCATCTATTATCATCTTGTTGTATTTAAGCAAACTTTTTACAATGGATATATTTACGCACAAAAATAATATAAATTGTTACTTGGCTACTAATTTCAGTAGAAAAAAATCAGCGGCAGTGTTTGAACGTAAGCATTCAAATAATCACTACTCGTACAAGAAGTATTTAGCCTGCAAAAAACTGTTTTGATGTATATCATAATTCATTTTGATATACGTCAAAACAGATTATCATGTATATAAAACAGGGAATATTCTTAAATTTCAGAAGGGTAGAAGGGGTATGGCATGAAACAGTATTATTACATTAAACAAAATCCCCGCTAAATTTCTACTACCTCAAAAATAGAAGAAATATATGAAATTAACATCCAAGTATGCAAGAAGCTAATTTCCCAATTCAGCTACTCTTCCTGTAACTTCGTACAGCCCAAATATTGGCAACTACAGCAAAAGCCAACAAGGCGCCCAATTGAGGCAGCAACTCTATGAAGCCGCCGCCACGAAGATATATTGTACGCATTACCTCAACAAAATACCTCAACGGATTTATGCGGGTAATCCATTGTGCCCATTCGGGCATACTATGAATAGGGGTAAAAAGACCGCTCATCAAAATAAGAACAAGCATAAAGAACCACATAACAAACATAGCTTGCTGCAACGTTGCCGAATGATTGGATATAACCAGACCGAATCCGGATACAACCGGAAGAAACACCAAAGCAAAACCGTAGATAGTGAGGAAATGCCCGGCAGGCAAAATTCCATAAAGCAACCAGGCAAGAGCAAAACAAATGGTAAGCACAACAAAACCTATCAACCAATAAGGTATCAGCTTCGCAACAATAAACGTAAATTTATTGACCGGTGTCACATTAATTTGCTCAATAGTTCCAGCCTCTTTCTCCCCCACTACATTAAGGGCAGGAAGAAAACCGCATATCAAAGTCAGCAACATAACCATAAGTGCCGGAATCATGAAAAGCTTATAATTCAAAGTCGGATTATAGAGATTCAGAGAAGAAATACCTATACGGGGAAGAGGTTTGCCTACGAATATTTTCACAGGTGTGTCCGACTTCAATTCACGAACGTAATCGCTGATGATAGATGACAGATAGGAGCCGCCCAAACTTCCTTTGGTTCCATTCACCGCATTGGCTGCTACAAGCAGATGAGGGACCTTACCGTTTATCCAGTCTTTTTCAAAATCACGGGGAATCTCCAGAATGACATCTGCCGTACCCGCCTCAACGCCGAGCATAGCTTCATCATAAGTATCGGGAAGCGCCGTCAGACGAAAATAGGTAGAGGCGCCAATCTTATCCACCAAACGACGGGACACAACACTATGATCGTTGTCCACAATATTCAGATTGATATTCTTTATCTCCAGATTGGCAGCCCAAGGCATCAATATCATAATCATACATGGGAATATGAAAATCAGCTTGGGCAAAAACGAGTTGCGGATTAGCTGCTTGAATTCTTTTTCTATCAAATACTTAATCATAGAGGAATTTACTACTAATTATTATAATTGAAAATTCTTCATCCCAACCTATTCTTGAATTTCTTGAAACTAACGGTTATCAGCAGTACCGCCATAACGGCCAATATACTGATTTCAGGCAGCACCAATGATATATCCACACCCTCTATCATCAATTTACGTACCGCCTGAATATACCAACGTGCAGGAATCACTGTGGAAATACCCTGTAAAATAACGGGCATACTCTCAATAGGAAATATCATCCCTGAAAGCAACATGGTGGGCATCATCAACATTAACCCGGACACCAGCATAGCGGCTACCTGCGTATGGGTAACAGTAGAAATGAGCAGTCCCAAAGCCAATGATACGAAAATAAAAAGCAGTGATACAGTTATCAGCCAAAACAGACTGCCTGCAACCGGAACATGAAGGACATAGACCGAAAGCAATAAAATCGTTATCAGATTGACAAATGACAAAACGAAGTATGGCACAGCTTTGGCAAGGATGATAAACAGCGGCTTTACGGGAGAGACCAATAATACTTCCATAGTTCCCGTCTCCTTCTCACGCACTATGGAGATGGAGGTCATCATTGCACAAATCAGCATCAGAATAAGTCCCATAACACCGGGAACAAAATTATAAGCGCTCTTCATTTGCGGATTATAGAGCAACTTGACTTGAGGAACAATGGCAGAAACACGCGCTCCGGGAGGAAGCATCTCTTGTCCTGTCATGGAGATTATATTTGTGGCATATCCGGCCTGCATGGTAGCCATATTAGGGTCGGTGGCATCGGAAATAATCTGTACTCCGGCCTCACCGGTATAGAGGTTGTCCGAGAAACGTTCGCTAAAGACTATTGCCATATCAATATCCCCGCTCTTGAAAAAACGTTCCGCTTCTTCAGGAGAATGCAGACGGCAGATAACCGTAAAATACTCACTGGCATCTACACGGTCGATAATGCGTCGGGTCACGACATCATTGGAAGGGTCGAGAACGGCAACACGCACATTCTTTACTTCCGTAGTGATGGCAAAACCGAAAAGAATAATCTGTATGATGGGCATACCCAACAGAATCAGCATTGTACGCCGATCGCGGAAGATGTGAAAGAATTCTTTTCGGACAAAAGCTATGAATTGTTTCATGGTTATATCGCAATCTGTTTTGATTTTTATATCTGTATCAATCGGCCGTTCTCACAGCCTCACGAGCCAACTGTTGGAAAACATCGTCCATGGTAGCGGCTCCAAACTGTTGCTTCAGTCTGTCGGGGGTGTCAAGCGCACGGATTACACCGTCCACCATGATAGAAATACGGTCGCAATACTCCGCCTCATCCATAAAATGGGTCGTGACAAAAACAGTGATACCTTGCTCTGCAGCCTGATAAATCAATTCCCAAAACTGGCGGCGGGTGGCAGGATCGACACCGCCCGTAGGCTCATCCAGAAAAACAATCTTGGGATGATGAAAAATGGATACCGAAAAAGCGAGCTTCTGTTTCCAACCCAGCGGCAAGCTCTTTACGAGCGTATTACGTTCCTTTTCCAGCCCCAGACGCAGAAGCAATTCATCTGTTCTCGGAGCAATCTCGGTTTCGGGTATCCCATAAATACCGGCAAAAAGGCGGATATTTTCCCAAACTTTGAGATCTTCGTATAAAGAAAACTTCTGGCTCATATAACCGATGTTCTTCTTCACAGCTTCGGATTGGGTGGTAATATCAAAACCTGCAACACGAGCTTTGCCGTCCGTAGGATGGCTTAAACCTGTAAGCATACGCATAGCGGTAGTCTTACCGGCCCCATTGGCACCCAGAAAGCCGAAGATTTCACCTTGGCGTACTTTGAAAGAAATATGATCGACAGCCGTAAATGTACCGAAACGTTTGGTCAGTCCGTCCACTTCGATTACATAATTCTCATGGTTATCCGCTTTCGCATGTAACAATCCCGAAGGACAAAGTATGTCCGCAAATTGTTTCAGAATACGACCGGGAGTGTCAATACCATGTATCCGACCTTCATTGATAAAGGCAATACGGTCGCATTGACGTGCCTCGTCGATAATCGGAGTAGAGACTATGATGGTGATACCCTGTTCTTTGAGACGGCGAAGCATTTCCCAAAATTCTTTGCGAGAAACAGGGTCGACACCAGTGGTAGGCTCATCCAGAAACAAGACATCCGGTTTATGAATAAGTGCACAGCTAAGGGCAAGTTTCTGCTTCATTCCACCGGACAAGGCCCCGGCACGACGTTTACGAAAAGGTTCTATCTGCCGGTAGATGTCACGCACCAAATCATAATTCTCCTCAATGGTAGTATGAAAAACCGTAGCGAAGAAACTCAGGTTTTCTTCTACCGTCAGGTCTTGATAGAGAGAAAAACGTCCGGGCATATATCCTACCCGTTGGCGGATAGACTTATAGTCTTTCACCGTATCCAGTCCACATACCGTAGTCTCACCTTCATCGGCAAGCAACAAAGTGGTGAGGATACGGAACAGCGACGTTTTCCCCGCACCGTCAGGCCCGATGATTCCGAAAAGTTCACCCGTACGGACGGAGAGTGAAACGCCTTGCAAGGCTTCCACCCGACCGTAACGCTTAAAGACGTTATCGACAGTTACTGCAAAGTTCATGACGTTATTGAATGTGAATTGTAAATTCCACTCCCCCATACATTCCGATTTTCAACATACCGTCATTCTTCACAGCCACTTTTATGGCATACACCAAATTGGCACGTTCATCTTTCGTAAGAATCGTCTTGGGAGTAAACTCGGAGCTGTCCGAAATCCAAGTGACAACTCCCGGATATTCTTTTCTGACATCTTTACCATAATCGGAATAAACTGTCACTTCCTGCCCCAACTTCACTTCGGACAATTGTTCGGAAGTGATATAGGCACGTAGATAAATCTGTTCCATATCAGCAATCTTGAATAACGGAGTGCCCGGCGCTGCCTGTTCTCCCGCTTCTGCATATTTGGCAAGGACAGTTCCTGTCAACGGAGAGGTGATATGGCACTTCTTTAACTGGTCTTCAATCTGCGCAACCTGAATACCCACCGATGAACTCTGCCACGTCAGGCTTTGGTCGCTGTTCTGCAGTGTGGAGTTTTGAGCGGTAAGTTGTTTGCGGAGTACTTTAAGTAAGGATTCGGCATCATCCAACTGCTTCCGGTTAGCCGCACCTACACGAAGTAAATTGGCTACACGATCACGCTCGCGTTGCGCCTGAAGGATTTGTTCTTTGGTTGCCGCCACCTGTTTCAGAATATCGGGGCGCTGCCCTTCCACAGACTTGGCACTGGCTTCCAACTGGAGTTTTTTCAGATAAAGCTGAACAGTGTCAATGATGCCGACCTCCTGTCCGGCTTTTAAGGTGATACCTTCTTCCACATCCAAACTGAGTATCTTTCCGGACGCTTCGGCAGAGACTATAACATCGGTAGCTTCAAAAGTTCCCGTAGCATCGTATTTGGGTGTACCGCTACTGCAAGCGACAAGAAAGAACAGGACCGGAAATAATTTAAATGATTTCATATTATAGGATTTTATTGTCATTCTAAAGCTTTAATTATTTAAAATATATTTCAGTTGCCAGATATTCATCAACAGCTGTACTTCATGCAATGCCTTGGTACGACGTGCCAAGTTCTCATTGGTTATCTCACGGAGCATATCGGTGACAGTCAGCGTTCCGTTCTCTACTTTGGCTTCGGCTGCACGACGAATATTCTCACGCAAACGGATGATTTCATCGTCATCCGCCATTTGCCTGCGCATGGACAATACACCCGCATCCTGCTGCGTAGCCTGCAAACGGGTATTGAAGAGAAACACGTCCCTACCCGTCTCTATCTGTCGCCGGCTATTGTCTATCCTGCGGCGATCATTCTTTAGAGTATACAGACTACCGAAGTTCCATGACATACGTACACCTGCCATATAGTATGCACTGAATTCATCTTTCAGCATATTCAACCCCGGATTGCCATAAGCGCCCTGCACAAAAAGCCCGAAACGGGGCATTACTCTTGCATTCAGCGTAGCTTCCTGCACTCTAAGCTGTTCTCCCTGAACCTCAAAAAGACGAAGTTCCGGACGATTGTTTATTCCATTCACACTACCCGTATCTTCCGCTACGGGCTTCTGCAAAGTAGTTCCGAGAGGGATTTCTTTTCCTATAAAAGCGGAAAGCATATTGATATATGCCTGGCGTGATGTTTCCAATTCGATGCGGCGTTGTTTGGCATTCAGTTGCTCCACACTGACGGCATCCAAATCGCTTTGAGTGGCTATACCGTTTATTATATAGTTTGACACTTGCTTGTGCGTTCTTCCCAAATCATCCTGCAAAAGTTGATTCTGATTCAGCTGTTCGTCCAGCAACAGGATACCGAAAAACAGCTGATTGATGCGGTCGTTCAATGCGTACATATCCACATTCTGCTTCTCCATGTCCACATCCGATGCCGCACGTGTCAAACGTTTTTGGTTGCGGATATCTCCACCGTCCCAAATGGTTTGCTGCAATTCGAGCATCACCTGATACTGGTCTTTGGGGGCGGTTTTTACATTGATACCCGGTATTTCGACGGGCAGTTGCGTTATATCACTTTGATACGTAGCCTTGCCCGACAATGAGAACCGGGGCAGATATCCCTTTCCGGCATTGGAAAGATCATACTCACGTGCCTTTTCTATCAGTCCGTACTGACGTACCAACGGATAATTAGCCTGTGCCTCACGTTGACATTCATCCAAAGTAAGCTGGGCATGAGCCAATGTAGCCGTAAGAAAAAAGGCTAAAGAGAGAATTGCTTGTTTCATATCTGTTTCTTATTTATTAGCACAATACAAAGATAGACGCATAACTTAGTATGCTTACAACCTATTTGTCGGCAAAGATGTCCCAATAGTACGACTTTCTGTATGAAAAGACAAATGATATGGATACTTTATTATCTTTGCCACTGAATTACTTACTATTTATAAATATGGAGAAGAACAGACCTATAAGCGTTGCATTCGATGATATCCGTTATAAGCTGGACATCATCAATCACCATGAATATCGTTTTATAAACGATGATTTGGGCATGGTTATCAGCTTCATACAAATGGGAAGCAAGCTATTCCATATCGGACAGCCCTATCGCGCCAAAGAAGGACGAATCATTCGTGTTTTGCAAGGAACAGGGAGAATCTCCATCAACCTTATCGAATACGAAGTATCCACTCATCAAATTATTATAATCCCCGACAACTCCCTGATAGAATTGTTTGAAATCAGCCCCGACTATGATTTTCAAATCATAGTGCCCGCCTGCAATTTCCTGCCTGTCCTGCCCGGTTCTATCTTGTCGGAGACTTACACAAGAAACGGTATCGTGCTGTCACTTAATGAGGAAGAATGGACACAGGTGGAGATGTTTTTTACCCTGCTGTGGAATATACTTCATTCCTCGCCCTATCGTCGTGAAACCGTACAGCATTTCATCATTTCCCTGCTTTACAACCTTAAATATACTTACGAGCAAACGCGCACAACCACTCCCCTGCGCCTTTCGCGCCAAGAAGAAATTTTCCGCCGCTTCATAACCCTCGTGAACAAACATAGCAAGCAAGAACGTTCCGTCAACTTCTATGCCGACAAATTATGCCTGACCCCTCATTATCTGAGCACCATCATACGTGAGGCAAGCGGACAGACGGTGATGCAGTGGATTAACCAGTCCGTTATTCTTGAAGCAAAAGTTTTGCTGAAACACAGCAATCTGCTAATTTTCCAAATATCGGACGAATTGAACTTTCCAAACCCGTCTTTCTTCTCGAAATTCTTCAAGCGAATAACAGGAATGACACCTGCCGAATACCAGAAAACATAATAAACCGGAGGCAGTCCGTTTTTCCCTATCAGGATGTCATAAACAGAACAGTTTATAAATCTTATAAACCTTTTCTATATAGCGGTTACTGAGTACTTTTGTCACAAAACTAATATACTTTAGATTATGAAACGAATTTATTGGGTTTTAGCAAGCATTTCCATATGCTTACTTGCATCCTGCAACAGTGGCACGAAAGATGCAAGAGAATGCCAAACTGTAAAAATAGATACAGTTACTTCCGCCAGCGGACAGACCTATCTGCAATACCCCGGAAAGGTAAAAGCGGCACAGGACATCAGTCTCGCATTCAGAGTAAGCGGTACTATCCGGAAAATATATGTAAAAGACGGCACCCGTGTACAAGCGGGACAATTACTTGCCGAACTGGACCCAACGGACTACCAAGTACAGCTGGACGCCACCGAAGCCGAATACAAACAGATAAAAGCGGAAGCAGAACGCGTAATGGCCCTGTACAAAGATAACGGGACTACTCCCAGCGCCAATGACAAAGCTGTGTACGGACTGAAACAAATCACCGCCAAATATCAGCACCACAAAGACCAGCTGGGTTACACCCGCCTTTACGCTCCTTTCAACGGCTATATACAAAAACGGTTGTTTGAAGCGCACGAGACAATAGGCGCCGGAATGCCTGTCCTGTCCATGATTAGTGGCGGTGCACCGGAAGTCGAGATAAATCTGCCTGCAGCCGAATATATCCGACGTGAGCAATTCAACCAATATCACTGCACATTCGACATTTATCCGGACCGGAGTTACCCGTTGAAGCTTATCAGCGTCACTCCCAAAGCCAATGCAAACCAACTGTACACCATGCGGCTGCAACTGGTTGCAGACAAACAGCCCGTTCCTTCGCCCGGCATGAATACAATGGTTACCATCCGTTGTGATAGTGACGATGCCCACAGTATGTCCGTACCCTGCAATGCCATTCTGCAGAAAGACGGCAAGGCCGGGGTATATGTATACAACCCGTCCAACAATAAGGTGAGCCGCCGCGAGGTAACCATAGTACGCCTGATGAGTGACGGACGCAGTATCATCACATCCGATGAACTGAAGCCCGGAGAACTGGTTGTGTCCGCCGGAATACACCACATAGAGAACGGGGAAACCGTAAAGCCCCTGCCCGCTGCCAGTAAGACAAATATCGGCGGACTATTGTAACATTGATTTACATCTAAAATATCAGTTATATGGATATAAGTAAATGGGCATTTAAGAACCGTAACCTTATCTATTTTCTGGTGACGGTGCTGCTTATCGGCGGAATTCTCTCCTGCTATCAGATGAGTAAACTGGAAGACCCGGAAATAAAAGTGAAACTTGCCATGGTGGTGACCACATATCCGGGAGCATCCGCACACCAAGTAGAATTGGAAGTGACGGATGTACTGGAAAAGAGCATCCGCAGTATGGGAAACATAGACAATGTGGAAAGCTACTCTTACAACGACCTTTCGCTGATACAGATAGAACTGACCACTACTACCCAAGATGAAGAGGTAGAACAATGCTGGGATATGTTGCGCCGCAAGGTACACGACGCTTGCGCCCTGCTTCCCGACGGAGCGGGTACCCCTATCGTCAAAGATGATTTCGGCAATGTATATGGAATGTTCTATGCACTGACTGGTGACGGTCTGTCCGACCGTGAGCTGTCCGACTATGCCGAACTCATCAAGCGGGAAATCAGTGACATGGAAGACGTAGACCGGGTGGAACTATACGGCAAGCGTCCTGAATGTATCAACATCTCCCTGCTGCAAGACCGTATGGCGAACCTCGGTGTGAAACCCGCCGAAGTTCTCGCTACCCTGAACGGACAGAACAAGACTACATACAGCGGTTATTACGACAACGGAGACAACCGCATCCGCGTCACTGTCAGCGATAAATTCAAGACGGTAGAAGACATAGGCAATATGCTGATTCAGGGACATGACGACGACCAACTCCGTATGCGCGACATTGCCCGTATAGAAAAAGGATACGAAGAACCTACCCGCAACGAACTGTTCTTCGACAGCGAACGGGCACAAGGCATTCTTGTCGCGGCCGCCAGCGGATCGGATATTGTAAAAGTCGGCGCCGCCGTAGAGAAGAAACTGGCACAGTTGAAAGAAAACCGCCTGCCCGCCGGTGTAGAGTGCCACAAGGTGTTCTATCAGCCGGAGCGTGTAGGAGCTTCTTTGGGTACTTTCGTAATCAATCTGATTGAATCCGTCATTATCGTTGTAGTCATTCTGATGTTGGCTATGGGATTCAAGAGCGGAATCATTATTGGAATCAGTCTGGTTGTCACCGTATTCGGTTCTTTCCTGTTCCTGCAAACGGCGGGCGGAACCATGCAGCGCGTATCGCTGGCTGCCTTCGTGCTGGCAATGGGTATGCTGGTGGATAACGCCATTGTTATCGTGGACGGCATATTGGTAGACCTGAAAGCCGGGAAGAGCCGTATGGAAGCCATGACCGCCATCGGCCGCCAGACAGCGATGCCTCTGCTGGGAGCTACCCTGATAGCCATCATCGCCTTTCTTCCCATCTTCATGTCACCGGACACAGCCGGAGTGTACACCCGCGACCTTTTCATTGTGCTGGCCGTCTCCCTGCTGCTAAGCTGGGTACTGGCATTGGTGCACGTACCCCTAATGGCCAATCGCAGACTCCACCCCACAGTAGAAGTCAGCACTACCGGAAAACGTGAATACAAAGGGCGCACCTATGCCTTGTTGCGCACCGCCCTATATTTCGGGCTGGCACACCGTTGGAGCTTTGTGCTGGCAATGGCGGCTCTGTTAGGACTTTCCATATTCGGTTACGGATATATGCGCCAGGGGTTCTTCCCGGATATGGTGTACGACCAGCTATATATGGAATACAAGTTGCCCGAAGGCAATAACTCCACCCGTGTGGCAAAAGATTTAAGCGAAATAGAAGCCTATCTGAAAACACGTAAGGAGATTACCCACATCACTGCTTCCATAGGAGGCACACCGGGGCGTTACAATCTGGTGCGCAGTATCGCCAATCCGTCTCTATCTTACGGCGAACTGATTATTGACTTTACTTCACCGGACGCCCTCGTAGATAATATGGATGAGATACAAAACTACCTGACACGGCATTATCCCGATGCCTACGTGAAACTGAAACGCTATAACCTGATGTTCAAGAAATACCCCATCGAAGCACAATTCATGGGTCCTGATCCCGCCGTGCTGCATCAGTTGGCGGACAGTGTACGGAGCATTATGGAGAATACCCCGGAAGTATGCCTCATCACTACCGACTGGGAGCCGCAGATACCTGTACTTTCCATTGAATACGATCAGGCGGCAGCCCGGGCATTGGGCCTCAGCCGTAACGACGTAAGTATGTCTCTCCTATCTGTGAATGGCGGCATACCTATCGGCTCTTTCTACGAGGGCATACACCGCGACAATATCTATCTGAAATGTCTGGACGAGCAAGGGCAACCGATAGAAGACTTGGGCAACACACAGGTATTCTCCGCCTTTCCCTCTCTGAACGGACTGCTGAATGAAGAAACCATGGTCAAGCTGAAAGCCGGTACCCTGAGCAAAGAAGAGTTGGTTGAAAGCCTCATGGGAAGTACTCCGCTGAAACAAATCAGCAAGAGCATAGATATCCGTTGGGAAGATCCCGTAGTACCACGCTACAACGGGCAGCGCAGCCAGCGTGTGCAATGCTCGCCCGCTCCCGGCATAGAAACGGAAAAAGCGCGGCAAACCATTGCACGAAAGATAGAACAGATAGAATTACCCGACGGCTATACCCTGCATTGGCAAGGAGAGAAGAATGCAAGCGACCAGTCCATGAAATATTTGTTCAAGAACTTCCCGCTGGCTATCATACTGATGATTGCCATCCTCATTATGCTATTCAAGGATTACCGCAAACCGATCATCATCTTCTGCTGTCTCCCCATGATTCTTGTGGGAGTGGTGGCGGTGATGTTGCTTACGGGTAAAACGTTCAACTTCGTAGCAATTGTGGGCACATTGGGACTGATAGGTATGCTCATCAAGAACGGTATCGTGCTAATGGATGAAATCACTCTCCAACTTAATCAGGGAGTAGAACCGATTACAGCATTGGTGGACAGTGCCCAAAGCCGTCTCCGCCCTGTGACAATGGCGGCGCTGACTACCATTTTAGGCATGATACCGCTGCTGCCCGATGCCATGTTCGGTTCGCTGGCGGCCTCCATTATGGGCGGCCTTACATTCGGAACGCTGATAACGCTCCTCTTCATCCCCATCCTGTACGCATTATTCTTTCATATAAAAAACGAACAATGATGAAAAAGAAAATAATCATCCTCACCGCTCTGCTATTCTCAGCCGGTATCTCCGCACAGGAGACACTGACTTTGGAACAATGCAGGGAAATGGCACTGAAATACAACAAGGAGATGGCAGCTTCCGCCAAGCAAACGGAAAGCGCACACTACACCGCAAAGAGTTACAAAGGCAATTTCTTCCCCAACTTTACCCTCAGCGGAACGGGTATTTACAGTACGGCGGACGGCAGTTTCGGCATAGCCGGCGGCAATCTGCCCACTTTTCTACCCGATGCCGCAGGACAATTTCTGCCCAACAACGGTTTCGCCTATTTCCCCGGAGTAGACTTAAACTATAAGATAGGCATGGTATATATGGGCGGTGTACAAGTAGAACAGCCGCTGTATATGGGCGGCAAAATTCGTGCTGCCTACAAAATGTCTTTATTGGGCAAAGAAATGGCGCAGATGAATGAAACGCTGACAGCCTCGGAGGTTATTGTGAAAACAGACCAAGCCTATGCACAAGTCATCAAAGCCAAAGAGATGAAGAAAGTGGCCGAGAAATACAACGCTGTGCTTATAGAATTGATGAAGAATGTTGAGAGCGCCCATAAGCATGGCCTGAAGCCCCGGAACGATGTACTGAAAGTGCAGGTAAAACTGAATGAGAGCGCACTCAATATCCGCAAGGCCGACAATGCGCTCCGTCTGGCAACCATGAATCTCTGTCATTGCATCGGCAAGCCTTTGGGCACGGATATACGGACTTCCGACAATTTTCCCGAAGTGGGACGAGACATCCAACTGCAAATATCGGATATCTCCGCCCGCCCCGAATATGCCATACTGAATCAGCAAGTAGCCATTGCCAAACAACAGGTTAAGTTAAACCGCAGCGAATTACTGCCCCAAATCGGTGTAAAAGGTTCATACGACTATATTCATGGTCTGGAAGTGAACAATCAGGATTTGTTTGATAAGGGCAGTTTCTCCGTCCTCCTGAATGTAAGCATCCCTCTTTTCCATTTCGGTGAACGTACCGGCAAAGTACGTGCTGCCAAAGCCAAATTGGAGCAAACCCGTCTTGAACAGGAGAATATGAACGAACAGATGTTACTGGAACTTACACAAGCCGCCAACAACCTCGATGAAGCCCGACTGGAAAGTTCCATCGCCGAACGTTCCCTGCAACAGGCAGAAGAGAACATGAGGGTGAGCCGCAGCCAATATGACGTGGGACTGGAGACACTGTCCGACCATCTGGAAGCACAAGCCATGTGGCAGCAAGCGTACGAAACCAAAGTGGATACACATTTCCGGCTGTACTTGAACTATGTCGCTTATTTAAAGGCAACGGGGACGCTGCTGAAATAGCGATTATATAAAAACAAGAGACCAAAATACACCAGATGATTTCTTTCAGGCACGGATTACACGGATTTACTTTATCTTTTTTCCGTGAAATCCGTGTAATCCGTGCCTGAAAAGAAACAAATGGACTTTTATTTATACTCCTCCCAAGACTTGATAGCCAAATCATCCGGTGTCATCGTACAGAACGCATTGATAAAGGCGCTTGCCAAACGCGCGTTCGTAATCAGCGGAATATTAAGGTCGATAGCGGCACGACGTATCTTGTAGCCGTTGTCCAACTCGCCCGCGGTGAGGTTCTTCGGGATATTCACCACCATATCAATTTCTTTCTTGTGCAGCATATCAAGTGCCTGCGGCTGCATATCGGGTTCGCTCGGCCAATAGACGCGGGTATTCTCCACGCCATTCTCCGTAAGGAACTTGCTTGAACCACCGGTGGCAAACAGTTTATATCCTTTCTTCTGAAGCATACGGGCTGCGGAAAGCATATCCACTTTCTGTTTCGGAGTACCGGTAGAGAGCAGGATATTCTTTTGCGGAATACGATAACCGACAGAGAGCATCGCCTTGAGAATGGCACAGGAAGTGTCACTGCCTATACACCCCACTTCGCCCGTAGACGCCATATCCACACCCAGTACAGGGTCTGCCTTTTGCAGGCGGTTAAAGGAGAACTGAGAGGCCTTGATTCCTACATAATCGAGGTCGAAAAGGTTCTTGTCCGGTTTTTGTACAGGAATGCCGAGCATCACTTTCGTAGCCAGTTCGATAAAGTTGATTTTAAGCACCTTGCTTACGAACGGGAACGAACGGCTGGCACGCAGGTTACATTCAATCACCTTGATGTCGTTGTCCTTGGCAAGATACTGGATATTGAACGGGCCGGAGATGTTCAGTTCGCGGGCAATCTCCCGACTGATACGCTTGATGCGACGTACTGTCTCCACATAAAGTTTCTGCGGCGGGAACTGGATAGTGGCATCGCCGGAATGTACACCGGCAAACTCTATATGCTCGCTGATAGCGTATGCTATGATTTCCCCATTCTGCGCTACGGCATCCATTTCCACTTCCTTGGCATGTTCTATAAACTGGCTCACGACTACCGGATGCTTCTTCGATACGTTTGCTGCCAACTGCAAGAAGCGTTCCAGTTCTTCCTGATTGGAGCAAACGTTCATTGCCGCACCGGATAGCACGTAACTGGGACGAACCAATACCGGAAATCCTACTTTATCGACAAAAGCGTTGATGTCTTCCAGTGAAGTAAGCGCCCGCCATTCGGGTTGGTCTACACCGATACGGTCCAGCATGGCGGAGAACTTGTCCCGGTCTTCGGCGTTGTCAATGCTCTTGGCGCTTGTGCCGAGGATGGGCACATTCTGCGCATCGAGACGCATGGCAAGGTTGTTCGGTATCTGGCCGCCCGTAGAAACGATTACGCCATGCGGATTCTCCAGTTCGAGGATGTCCATGACACGCTCGAAGGTGAGTTCGTCAAAATAGAGGCGGTCGCACATATCGTAGTCCGTGGATACAGTTTCGGGGTTGTAATTAATCATCACGCTGCGGTAGCCCTCCTTGCGGATAGTGTTCAACGCCTGCACACCGCACCAGTCAAACTCTACCGAGGAGCCGATGCGGTACGCGCCCGAACCGAGCACAACGATAGACTTACGGTCGCCCAGGTAATGCACATCATTGGCAATGCCGCTATACGTCAAGTACAGGTAGTTGGTCCGGGCGGGATATTCGGCGGCAAGGGTATCTATTTGTTTCACTACGGGCAGGATGCCCATGCTCTTGCGGAGAGCGCGTATGGCAAGAATACCTTCTTCACTGTCCATGTACTTTTCCAAGCCAAAGGCACGGGCTATCTGGAAATCGGAGAAGCCCTGAACTTTTGCTTTCCGCAGTAGTTCTTGTGCTGCTATGTCATTCCGAACGAAGTGAAGAAACTGCTCCTTTGAACGTGCAAGGGGAAGAGATTCTTCGCTGCGCTCTGAATGACAGGAGGCTGTTGAATGACAGGCGGCTTCCGAATACTCATGCAGTTCCTTGCTGGTATTCATTATATTCATCAGTTTCTCCAAGAACCAGCGGTCTATCTTTGTCAGTTCATGTACTTGGTCTACGGTATATCCGGCACGAAAAGCTTTGGAGATGACGAAGATACGCTTGTCCGTAGGCTCACGGAGCGCTTTATCAATATCGGAGATAACGAGTTCCTTGTTCTCCACAAAACCATGCATTCCCTGTCCTATCATGCGCAGTCCCTTCTGAATGGCTTCTTCAAAAGTGCGTCCGATAGCCATGACCTCGCCGACAGACTTCATGCTTGAACCCAGTTCCTTATCTACGCCATGAAACTTGCCCAAATCCCAACGGGGAATCTTACAAACCACATAGTCCAGCGCCGGCTCGAAGAATGCGCTGGTAGTCTTGGTTACGGAATTCTTCAGGTCGAAAAGCCCGTAACCCAATCCGAGTTTGGCAGCCACGAAAGCAAGCGGATAACCCGTTGCTTTAGAGGCAAGTGCAGACGAACGGCTCAAGCGAGCATTTACCTCTATTACGCGGTAATCTTCGCTTTCCGGGTCGTAGGCATACTGCACATTGCACTCGCCTACAATACCGATATGGCGGATGATGCGGATAGCCAGTTCACGCAGTTTGTGATAATCCGTATTGCTTAATGTCTGCGACGGGGCAATCACGATAGACTCCCCTGTATGGATACCCAGCGGGTCGAAGTTCTCCATGTTGCAGACTGTTATACAGTTGTCGAAACGGTCACGCACCACCTCATACTCCACTTCTTTCCAGCCGCGCAAAGACTTCTCCACCAATACTTGCGGGGAGAAGGAAAAGGCTTTTTCCACCAGCACATTCAGCTCTTCCTCATTGTCGCAGAAGCCCGACCCCAGTCCGCCCAGCGCATAGGCTGCACGCACTATCACCGGATAGCCCAGTTCCGCAGCGGCACGACGGGCATCTTCGGCATTCTCCACAGCTTCGCTTTGTATGGTCTTTACATCGATTTCATCCAGTTTCCGGACGAATATCTCACGGTCTTCCGTATCTATGATAGCTTGCACGGGAGTACCGAGCACCTTTACGCCGTATTGCTCAAAAATGCCCTTTTTGTAAAGCTCCACACCGCAGTTCAGCGCTGTCTGTCCGCCAAAAGCAAGCATAACGCCGTCGGGGCGTTCTTTCTCAATAACCTTCTCCACAAAGTAAGGGGTAACGGGCAGGAAGTAAATCTGGTCTGCCACACCTTCCGAAGTCTGCACCGTAGCAATGTTCGGGTTGATAAGGACGGTATGGATACCTTCTTCTTTCAATGCCTTGAGCGCCTGCGAACCGGAATAGTCAAACTCTCCCGCCTCACCGATTTTCAGTGCGCCGGAGCCAAGCAACAGGACTTTCTTTATATTATTTTCTTTCATTTGTCTAAATTTGATTATACCAACAATCTGTTTTCAGCGGCATCCTAATCTTTTTTGATGTACATCAAACGAAGTTTTGACGTATATCAAACAAAATTTTGATGCCTGTCAAACCATTATAACAACTTCACGAACTCATCGAACAGGAACTCCGTATCCGTCGGCCCGCTGGCAGCTTCGGGATGAAACTGTGCGGAGAACCAGGGATTGCGCTTATGGCGGATACCCTCGTTGGAGCCGTCATTCATATTGATGAAAAGCGGTTCCCAATCTTCTCCCAGCGTATTGTTGTCCACTGCATAGCCATGATTCTGCGAGGTGATGAAGCAACGCTCCGTACCCACCATGCGTACCGGCTGATTATGGCTGCGATGTCCGTATTTCAGCTTATATATCTTGGCTCCTCCGGCTTTGGAAAGTAACTGATTGCCCATACAGATGCCGAAGATAGGCAGCTTTTCGTTCTTCATCGCCTTGCGGATATTCTGAACGGCGGCATCACAGGTATCGGGGTCGCCGGGCCCGTTGGAGATGAACAGACCGTCAAATTCCAGTCCGTTGAAATCGTAATTCCAAGGAACGCGAATGACTTCCACATCCCGCTTCAGCAGGCAACGGATGATGTTGGTCTTGACACCGCAGTCCACAAGGACAACCTTCTTTAATGAAGAATGAGGAATGAGGAATGAAGAATGGGCTGCGCTACGGGTGGAAGTGCCGTCGGGCAGGTAATGGATGATTTCCTTGCAGCTCACGCGGTCCACGTAGTTCACACCCTCATACACCGCTGCCGGCAATTCTTCATCCTTCCGCCCCAATTCTTCATTCTTAATTCTTAATTCTTCATTAAACTCTATTCTCCCCATCATCACTCCATGCTCGCGCAGTACTTTAGTCAATTCGCGGGTATCGATACCCGTAATGCCCGGCACTTGCTCACGCTTCAGCCAGTCGCCGAGACTTTCCACGGCATTCCAATGGCTGTAGTTTTCGGAATAATCACTTACGATAACGGCTTCGGCATGGATGTGTTCACTCTCCATGAATGTAGCCAGCCCGTTTGGCTCGATGGTGAAAGGCGGCACACCATAGTTGCCCACCAACGGATAAGTGAGCGTCATCAACTGTCCGGCATACGAAGGGTCGGTCAGGCTTTCGGGATAACCCGACATGGCTGTGTTGAAGACCACCTCCCCCGCTACCGGCTTTTCATAGCCAAACGACTTGCCGCAGAAGCGGCTCCCGTCGTCAAGGATTAAAGTTACATTTCTCATATTCAGAATTGATATACTTGTTCTATATAATTAATAAATGCCGCATTCAGCAACTTCACACCGCCCGGCGTAGGATAGTCACCGCTGAAGTACCAGTCGCCCCGATGCTGCGGACAGGCTTCATGCAGCCCCTCAAGAGGCTGGTATACAATCTGCACTTTCGCCTTCGTGCCTTTCGGAGTCAGGAGTTCCACCATTTTGGCGGAAATCTCTTCATCGGTAAAGGGAGCGTAGATTTCCTTTACGTAGTTCACCATCTGTTCCTTGGGCAGCCCCACTTGCTCTTTGGATTTGCGGTAGGCGGATGCAATGACATCGCGCATCTCACGTTCTTTCAGCAGCTCGATGGCGGCTTTGAAAGCAATGAATTCGCTCATCTTCGCCATGTCGATACCGTAATAGTCGGGATAGCGCACTTGCGGCGAGGAGCTTACGATTACAATCTTCTTCGGATTGAGGCGGTCGAGGATGCCGATAATGCTTTGTTTCAAGGTAGTGCCGCGCACAATGCTGTCGTCTATGATAACCAGATTGTCCACACCGGGCACAAGGCTGCCGTAAGTGATGTCGTACACATGGGCGGCAAGGTCATTACGGCTGTTGCCCTCGGCTATGAAAGTACGCAGCTTGATGTCTTTGATAGCTACCTTCTCGCTTCGTATGCGGCGGGACAAGATACGCTCCAGTTCATCGTGGCTGGGGTTATGTCCCAAAGCGGCAATCTGCCGGACTTTCTCCTCGTTGAGGTAATCGTCCAGTCCTTGCAACATCCCATAGAAGGCTACTTCCGCCGTATTCGGAATGAAGGAAAAGACGGTATGGTCTATATCCTTATCAATGGCTTTCAAGATGTTAGGCACTAACTTCTCACCCAATAGTTTACGTTCCTTATAGATGTCTACGTCACTGCCGCGACTGAAATAGATACGCTCGAAAGAACAAGGTTTCACCTCACGCGGCTTATTGATTTGCACCGTACGGAGCTTACCGGCTTTGTTGATAAGGACGGCTTGTCCCGGTTGCAGCTCCTTGATGCTGTCGGCGGACACATTGAGCGCGGTCTGTATCACAGGGCGTTCGCTGGCAAGCACGGCTATTTCATCATCCTGATACCAGAATGCAGGGCGGATGCCCCACGGGTCGCGGACGGCGAATGTCTCACCGCTCCCGGTAAGCCCGCACATCACATAGCCCCCGTCCCACTCTTTGCTCGAAGTGCGCAATACGTTGGCAAGGTCTATATGGTCTTCGATGTAGTGTGTGATGCCCATACCGGTCAGTCCTTCGGCTTCGGCAAGGTTGAAGAGGCGTTCCACTTCGCGGTCGAGCCGGTGTCCCACTTGTTCCAGCATGATATACGTATCGGCATACTTGCGAGGATGCTGGCCGATAGCGGTGATACGTGCAAAGATTTCATCCACGTTCGTCATGTTGAAGTTGCCGCACAGGGCAAGGTTCTTGGCACGCCAGTTGTTTCTCCTGAGAAACGGATGCACGTACGAGATGCCCGACTTACCCGTGGTGGAATAACGCAGATGCCCCATATACACTTCTCCCGCAAAAGGAAGTACACGCTTTGCATAATCGGCATCGTGCAGTTGTTCTTTCGTCAGGTCTTTAAAGTTGCTTTGCACCGTGTCGAATATCTCGGTAATAGCTCCCGAACCGAGCGCCCGTTCGCGAAACATATACTCCTCTCCGGGATTCGCTTCCAGTTTCACGCAAGCCAGTCCGGCTCCTTCCTGTCCTCGGTTGTGCTGTTTCTCCATGAGAAGGTAGAGCTTGTTCAGCCCATACATCCATGTACCGTACTTTTCTTCGTAATACTCCAGCGGTTTCAGCAGGCGTATCATGGCAACGCCACATTCATGCTTCAGTTGTTCCATTTATATATTTACTAATGAGTAATTACTTCTTTTAAAAACGCATTATTTATGTTCTGAAAACACATCATCTGTCAGGGGCAAACGCATCATCTGTTTAGTACAAACGCATCATCTGTTTTACCCGTACACATCATCTGTTTCCGATCATTCCACCGTTACCGACTTGGCAAGGTTACGCGGTTGGTCTACATCCATACCTTTGCATACGGCTATGTGATATGCGAGCAACTGCAAGGGAACCGTAGTTATTAACGGGTCAAGGCACTCCATTGTTTCGGGAAGTTCGATACAAGTGTCGGCTATTTTACTGATAACCGTATCTCCCTTGGTGACAATCGCTATCACCCTGCCTTTGCGCGCTTTGATTTCCTGTATATTGCTCAGTACTTTTTCGTACAATCCGTTCTGTGTGGCAATGACCACTACCGGCATTTCCGCATCTATCAGCGCGATAGGTCCATGCTTCATTTCGGCGGCCGGATAGCCTTCCGCATGGATATACGAGATTTCTTTCAGCTTCAAAGCGCCTTCCAACGCTACGGGATAGCTGTAGCCGCGTCCCAGATAGATAAAATTGTGTGCGTAGGTGAAGATTTTGGAAAGCTCCGCTATGCGGTCGTTCAGCTTCAGCACCTCTTTCATCTTTTCGGGAATCTGTCCGAGTTCCCTCACTATGGCAAGGTATTGCTCCTTATCAATCGTACGCTTCTCCCGCGCAAGAGTCAATGCCAGCATAGTGAGCACAGTTACCTGACCCGTAAAGGCTTTGGTAGACGCCACCCCTATTTCCGGTCCTACATGGATGTAAGACCCCGTATGCGTAGCGCGCGGAATACTCGAACCGATAGCATTACAGATGCCATATATAAATGCACCACGGCTTTTGGCAAGTTCTATGGCAGCCAGCGTATCGGCTGTCTCCCCGCTTTGCGAAATGGCAATCACCACATCACTACTGTCAATCACCGGGTCCCGGTAACGAAATTCCGAAGCATACTCCACTTCCACCGGAATGCGGCAGAAACTCTCTATCAGATGTTTGCCTATAAGCGCAGCGTGCCACGACGTGCCACAAGCCACAATTACAAAACGTTTGGCAGCAAGCAGACGTTCCTTATAATCTATAATGGCGGAAAGCACCACGTTAGTACCCTCCAAATTAATGCGTCCGCGCATACAGTCGCGAATACAATCGGGTTGCTCAAAAATCTCTTTCAACATGAAATGCGGATAACCTCCCTTCTCCAACTGACCGAGATTAAGCGCTACCGTCTTTATCTCGTGCGGACACTCCACATTCTTCAGATTCACCACTTTCAGTTTCTCCCCGCGACGGATAACGGCTATCTCTTCATCTTCCAGATAAACCACCTTGTCCGTATATTCCACAATCGGAGTGGCATCGGATGCCAAGAAGAACTCATCCTGCCCGATGCCCACCACCAACGGACTGCTTTTGCGCGCAGCGATAATCTCGTCTGGATTCTCCCTGTCGAGCACGGCAATGGCATATGCACCGATAACCTCCTGCAAAGCCAGTTGCACGGCAGTCAGTAAATCGATGCGGTTTATAACCTGAATGTATTCTATGAGTTGTATCAGTACCTCGGTGTCGGTACTACTTTTAAAAGTATAGCCTTTGGCTTGGAGTTTGTCTTTAAGGGCGGCGTAATTTTCAATGATACCGTTGTGAATAAGAGCGAATCTTTCGGAAGAGGAATAATGGGGATGAGCGTTAACGGAACAAGGTTCTCCATGTGTAGCCCAGCGGGTATGTGCAATACCTATACTACCGGAAATATCTTTTTGAGTAACGAAAGTTTCTAAATCCGAAACCTTTCCTTTCGTCTTGTACACGTTCAGTTCTCGGTCATCACTGATTAATGCTACCCCTGCACTATCGTATCCGCGGTACTCCAACCGCTTCAAGCCTTTGATAAGAATGGGGTAGGCTTTCCTTTGACCTATATAGCCTACTATTCCACACATAATATATCAGTATTTAATTTGCGCTGCAAAGATATATATTATTGAGAACATAAAGTTAATATTTTCACTATTTATTTGTCAAAAGAGTAGAAAAAAGTTGTTTTATTATCAAAAAGACAAAGAAAACAATATTTTAAAAGCAAAAGGTAGAATTTATAATCTTAAAGCAAACTGGCGGAATCTGATTTAAGATTAGAAGAAAACAAAGGGTATTTTCTATCAGATTATAACTTCATCCCCCGGTGTAAGTATTTAGCAAGGCACAAATCGAGGAATATTGTTATCAATTTGAAACTAAATATATATATTTGCAAAACATTTTGATACAACAAATAGGTATTACATAAATTAGAGTAAACCAAAAATGGAAAACAAAGAGCTTTTTAACAACAAAACAAAGGAACAACCCGCACAACGACAGCCCATGCAGTTGGGCCTGTACGATGCCACCAATGAACACGACGCTTGCGGTGTGGGAATGTTAGTGAACATTCACGGCAGCAAATCACATGAATTGGTTGAATCCGCATTGAAAGTATTGGAGAATATGCGTCATCGCGGAGCGGAAGGTGCCGACAACAAGACCGGAGACGGCGCCGGCATCATGTTGCAAATACCGCACGAATTCATCCTGCTGCAAGGCATCCCCGTTCCCGAAAAAGGGAAATACGGAACAGGACTGCTTTTTCTTCCGAAAGATGAGAAAGACCGGGCAGCCATCCTGAGTATCATCATTGAAGAAATAGAGAAAGAAGGATTGACGCTGATGCACCTGCGCAATGTGCCTACCTGCCCCGAAATACTGGGTGAGGCCGCACTTGCCAACGAACCCGACATCAAACAAATCTTCATCACCGGATTTACGGACAGTGAAACCGCCGACCGCCGTCTCTATATAATAAGGAAAAGAATAGAAAACAAAGTACGCAGGTCGGATATAGCCGCACGAGAGGATTTCTATATCGTGTCGCTGTCTACGAAGAACATCATCTATAAAGGTATGCTCTCTTCCCTACAGTTACGTAACTACTTCCCCGACCTGACAAACAACTACTTCACCAGCGGACTGGCTCTGGTGCACTCCCGTTTCAGCACCAACACCTTCCCTACATGGGGACTGGCACAGCCGTTCCGTCTCTTGGCGCACAACGGTGAAATCAATACCATACGCGGTAACCGCGGCTGGATGGAAGCGCGTGAAAGCGTCCTGTCCTCTCCCGCCCTTGGCGACATCAAAGAACTGCGTCCCATCATCCAGCCGAACATGAGCGACAGCGCCTCGCTGGACAACGTACTGGAGTTCCTTGTCATGTCCGGCCTTAGCCTGCCGCATGCCATGGCAATGCTCGTGCCGGAATCCTTCAACGAAAAGAACCCTATCAGCGAAGACCTCAAGGCCTTCTACGAGTACCACTCTATCCTCATGGAACCTTGGGACGGACCTGCCGCGCTACTCTTCAGCGACGGACGCTATGCGGGCGGTATGTTGGACCGCAACGGCCTGCGTCCCGCACGCTACCTCATTACACACAACGACATCATGGTGGTGGCAAGTGAAGTCGGCGTTATGGACTTCGAACCGGGCGACATCAAAGAGAAAGGCCGTCTCCAACCCGGCAAGATACTCCTGATAGACACCGAAAAAGGCGAGATATACTATGACGGCGAACTGAAAAAGCAACTTGCCGAAGCCAAGCCCTACCGCACTTGGCTCGCCAACAACCGCATCGAACTGAACGAACTGAAAAGCGGACGCAAAGTACCCCACAGCGTGGACAACTACAACAGTATGCTGCGCACGTTCGGTTTCTCCAAAGAAGATGTCGAGAAAATCATCCTGCCCATGGCATCCAACGGCGCCGAACCTGTCAGCGCAATGGGTAACGACACCCCGCTTGCCGTACTTTCCGACAAGCCGCAGCTACTATACAATTACTTCCGCCAACAGTTTGCGCAAGTCACCAATCCGCCTATCGACCCTATCCGCGAAGAGTTGGTAATGTCTCTCACCGAGTACATCGGCGCAGTGGGCATGAACATACTGACACCCAACGAAAGCCATTGCAAAATGGTACGGCTGAACCACCCCATCCTGACGAATGCGCAATTGGATATTCTCTGCAACATCCGCTACAAAGGCTTCAAGACCGTAAAGCTGCCGATACTGTTTGAAGTCTCCAAAGGACGTGCAGGACTGCAGGAAGCGCTTGACCGCCTGTGCAAGGAAGCCGAAGAGTCCGTCACCGAAGGCGTGAACTACATTGTACTGACCGACCGCAACGTAGATACCGTCCATGCCGCCATCCCCTCATTGCTTGCCGTATCGGCAGTGCACCACCACCTCATTTCGGTAGGAAAGCGCGTACAGACCGCATTGGTAGTGGAAAGCGGCGAGATACGCGAGGTGATGCACGCCGCACTGCTCCTCGGTTTCGGTGCAAGCGCACTGAACCCCTACATGGCATTTGCCGTACTGGACGAGCTCGTTGCCAAGAAAGAGATACAGCTGAACTATGCCACCGCAGAGAAGAATTACATAAAAGCCATCTGCAAAGGCCTGTTCAAGATTATGAGCAAAATGGGTATCAGCACCATCCGTTCCTACCGGGGCGCAAAGATATTCGAGGCTGTAGGACTGAGTGAAGAACTGAGCAACGCCTACTTCGGCGGATTGAAATCGACTATCGGCGGCATCCGTCTGGATGAGGTGGCACGTGATGCCATCACTTTCCACGACGAAGGGGAAGCGATGAAGAAGGAAGAAGCGCGCATGAAGAATGGCGGCGGTGAAGCTCCCCTATTGCCAAACAAAGGACTGTACGCATACCGCAAGGACGGCGAAAAGCACGCTTGGAATCCGGAAACTATCAGTGCCCTGCAAATAGCCACCCGTCTGGGCAGCTACAAGAAGTTCAAAGAGTTTACCCGCTTGGTCGACGAGAAAGAAAGACCTATCTTCCTGCGCGACTTCCTCGACTTCCATCACAGCCCCATTTCCATAGACAAGGTGGAGCCGGTGGAAAGCATTCTGAAACGTTTCGTTACGGGGGCCATGTCTTTCGGCGCCATCAGTCAGGAAGCGCATGAGGCAATGGCGGTTGCCATGAACAAGCTGCACGGGCGAAGCAATACGGGTGAAGGCGGTGAAGATGCCGCACGCTTCGGAACTGAAATGCGCAGTGCCATCAAACAGGTAGCATCCGGACGTTTCGGGGTCACTACGGAATATCTGGTGAATGCCGACGAAATACAGATAAAAGTGGCACAAGGCGCCAAGCCGGGTGAAGGCGGCCAGTTGCCGGGATTCAAAGTAGACCAAGTGATTGCCCGCACGCGCCACTCCATTCCAGGTATTTCATTGATTTCTCCCCCGCCCCATCACGACATCTATTCCATCGAAGACTTGGCACAGCTTATCTTCGACTTGAAGAACGTCAATCCGAAAGCCAAAATCAGCGTGAAGCTGGTAGCCGAAAGCGGTGTGGGAACTATCGCCGCAGGTGTGGCGAAAGCCAAAGCCGACCTCATCGTCATCTCCGGCGCCGAAGGCGGTACAGGCGCATCACCCGCAAGCTCCATCCGATATGCCGGCATCTCGCCCGAACTCGGACTGAGCGAGACGCAACAGACACTGGTACTGAACGGGCTGCGCGGGCAAGTGCTGTTGCAAGTGGACGGACAACTGAAAACCGGACGCGACGTAGTGCTCATGGCTATGCTCGGTGCGGAAGAATACGGTTTCGCCACCGCTGCCCTCATCGTATTGGGATGCGTGATGATGCGCAAATGCAACCAGAACACTTGTCCCGTAGGTGTAGCCACCCAGAACCCGGAACTGCGCAAACGTTTCATCGGGCGCAGCGAATACCTTGTGAACTACTTCACCTTCCTTGCCCGCGAAGTACGCGAGTATCTGGCAGAGATTGGAGTGGAAAAGCTGGACGACATCATCGGGCGTACCGACCTCATCCTCCGCAAACCGGATGACGGCATCAAGAAGCATCAACTCATCAGCTTCGACAAAATACTGGCACGTGTGGACAACGGAGCTGCCATCCGCCACATCATAGACCAGCAACACGGCATCGACCACGTAAAAGACGTGGAAATGCTGAATGCCGCCGCCAATGCCGTAAACGAACAGAAGGAAGTTTCCCTTGAATATACCATTGCCAACACCGACCGCGCCTGCGGTGCGATGCTCTCCGGCGCTATCGCCGCCAAGTACGGCGCCAAAGGCCTGCCCGAACATACACTGAACGTCAAGTTCAAAGGTTCTGCCGGACAGAGTTTCGGAGCATTCCTCGTACCGGGTGTCAACTTCAAGCTGGAAGGTGAGGCCAATGACTATCTGGGCAAAGGACTGAGTGGCGGACGCATCGCCGTGCTGCCCCCTGTGCGCAGCAACTTCGAGGCTGAGAAGAACACAATTGCCGGAAACACCCTTCTGTATGGCGCAACCGGCGGTGAAGTATATATCAACGGTCGCGTAGGCGAACGCTTTGCCGTCCGCAACTCCGGTGCAATAGCCGTTGTAGAGGGCGTGGGTGACCATTGCTGCGAGTACATGACCGGCGGACGTGTGGTAGTGCTCGGACAGACGGGACGTAACTTTGCCGCAGGTATGTCCGGCGGTGTGGCCTACGTCTGGAACAAAGACGGCAACTTCGACTACTTCTGTAACATGGAGATGGTGGAACTAAGCCTCATCGAAGAAGCCTCGTACCGCAAGGAACTGCACGAACTCATCCGCCAGCACTATCTCTACACCGGTTCCAAACTGGCACGCATCCTACTCGATGACTGGACGCACTACGTAGACGAGTTTATCCAAGTAGTCCCTATCGAGTACAAGAAAGTGCTGCAAGAGGAACAGATGAAGAAGCTGCAACAGAAGATTGCGGATATGCAGAGAGACTATTAACTTTCAACTATCAACTTTCAACTACCAAAGACCATGGGTGATTCAAAAGCATTCTTAAATATCCCCCGCCAAGAAGCGGGCTACCGTCCGATACACGAACGTATCACAGATTTCAGCCAGGTGGAACAGACGCTGAACAGTCACGACCGCAAGCTCCAAGCCTCACGCTGTATGGAATGCGGTGTACCTTTTTGCCATTGGGCATGTCCGTTGGGCAACAAGCAACCGGAGTTTCAAGACGCACTCTGCAAAGGAAAATGGCGCGAAGCCTACCAAGTACTGAACGAAACGAACGATTTCCCTGAATTTACGGGACGTATCTGCCCCGCACTTTGTGAGAAGTCGTGCGTGCTGAAGCTCTCCTGCGACGCTCCCGTAACCATCCGCGAGAATGAGGCAGCCATTGCCGAAGCCGCTTTTCGCGAGGGTTACATCGTGCCTGTCCGCCCCGAACGCAATGGCAAGAAAGTAGCCGTCGTCGGTGCAGGGCCTGCCGGGCTAAGCGTTGCCGCACGGCTGAATGCCTGTGGCTACGAAGTCACGATATTCGATTCCAAACCGATGCCGGGCGGACTGCTTCGCTACGGTATTCCCAACTTCAAACTACCCAAGGAAGTAATAGACCGCCGCATGGATGTGCTGAAAGCCGAAGGTATCCGGTTTGAAATGGGCGTCCGCATCGATATGCAGAAGCTGCCCGCAGGCTTCGACGCTTACGCCGTCTGCACAGGCACACCCACCGCCCGCGACCTCGCCATCCCCGGCCGTGAACTGAAAGGTATCTACTTTGCCCTCGATATGCTGGCGCAACAGAACCGCATCCTCGACGGAGAGACATTCCTGAAAGAACAGCTTGTCAATGCCCGTGGCAAGCGGGTGCTCGTCATTGGCGGCGGCGACACAGGCTCGGACTGCATCGGCACGAGCATCCGCCAGGGAGCCGCGAGCGTGACGCAAATAGAAATTATGCCGCAGCCACCCGTAGGACACAATGACGCTACGCCCTGGCCGCAATGGCCCGTTGTCCTGAAAACCACTTCCAGTCACGAAGAAGGATGCACACGCCGCTGGTCACTGGCATCCAACAGATTCATCGGCAAGAACGGAAAGGTTTGCGGCGTGGAAGTGGAAGAAGTGGAATGGCTTCCGGCAAAAGACGGCGGCCGCCCCACCATGAAACCTACGGGTAAGAAAGAAGTCATCGAAACCGATATGGTACTGTTGGCTATGGGCTTCCTCAAACCGGAACAGCCAACGCTGGCAGAGAATGTATTCGTGGCGGGAGATGCCGCCAATGGTGCAAGTCTCGTAGTACGTGCACTGGCTGACGGTCGTAAAGTGGCCCGGCAGATTGACCAATACTTCAACCGGTAGTTTTGCGGCAACGAAAAAAGTTTCAAAGGGGAAAACTAAAAGTTTCACCGCATGAAACTTTCTGTTCCACCGCATGAAACTCTCTGTTCCAACGCATGAAACTCTCTGTTCCAACGCTTGAAACAATTCGTTCCCTGTGGTGAAACTGCCGACCTTACCCGATATAACTAACATCATCCAATAAATAAATGTGCATAATTAGTTTATACTATCTGTCATTCAGAGCGTAGCGAAGAATCTATTCTCTGTGTATACATCAAGAGAGTAGATTCTTCGCTACGCTCTGAATGACAGATGCTCTTGATATAAACTAAATTTCAACACTTACTTATCAACTTCTAAAACATCTACAACCATGTGTGGAATAACAGGTATTTTCAACATAAAGTCCCAGACTCCGGAACTCCGAAGCAAAGCCTTGAAAATGGCACAGAAAATCCGCCATCGCGGACCGGACTGGAGCGGCATTTACGTAGGCGGCTCCGCAATCTTGGCGCACGAGCGTCTTTCTATCGTCGACCCTCAGTCCGGCGGGCAACCTCTCTACTCGCCCGGCCGCAAGCAAATCCTTGCCGTCAACGGTGAGATATACAACCATCGCGACATCCGTGCGCGTTATGCCGGAAAGTACGCCTTTCAGACAGGTTCGGACTGCGAAGTCATCCTCGCCCTCTACAAAGACAAGGGCATCCGTTTCCTCGAAGAACTGAACGGTATCTTCGCCTTTGCCCTCTACGATGAAGAGACGGACGATTACCTCATAGCCCGCGACCCCATCGGAGTGATACCTTTATATATAGGCCGCGACAAGGAAGGCCGCATCTACTTCGGCAGCGAACTGAAAGCTCTCGAAGGCTTCTGCGACGAGTACGAGCCTTTCCTGCCCGGACACTATTACCGGGGACGCGAAGGTAAAATGCACCGTTGGTACACCCGCGACTGGATGCACTACAGTGCCGTAAAAGACAACTACAACACTAATTTCCCTGACATCAACTCTACGACGCTAAAGGTCAACTCTGCATCCGTAAACGTCAATACTGCAACCTACCAAGCTCAAGTCTCTGACGTACACGATGCACTCGAAGCCGCCGTGCAACGCCAACTGATGTCGGACGTGCCCTACGGTGTGTTGCTGTCCGGAGGGCTGGACTCTTCCGTAATCTCGGCCATCGCCAAGAAATACGCAGGCAAGCGTATCGAGACAGACAATAAATCAGATGCATGGTGGCCTCAACTCCACTCCTTTGCAGTAGGCTTGAAAGGCGCTCCCGACCTCATCAAAGCACGTGAAGTGGCGCAATACATCGGCACTATCCACCACGAAATCAATTATACCATTCAGGAAGGGCTGGACGCCATTCGCGATGTTATCTACTTCATCGAGACCTACGACGTAACCACCGTCCGTGCATCCACCCCGATGTACTTGCTGGCGCGTGTCATCAAGAGCATGGGCATCAAGATGGTGCTTAGCGGTGAAGGTGCGGACGAAGTATTCGGCGGTTACCTATACTTCCACAAAGCGCCTACGCCGCAAGCCTTCCATGAGGAAACGGTGCGCAAGCTCTCCAAACTGCACCTCTACGACTGCCTGCGCGCCAACAAGAGCCTTGCCGCTTGGGGGGTGGAAGGACGCGTCCCGTTCCTCGACAAAGAGTTTCTGGATGTAGCCATGCGGCTGAACCCTGCCACGAAGATGTGTCCCGGCAAGGAGATTGAAAAGAAAGTGGTTCGCGAAGCCTTTGCGGACATACTGCCCGAAAGCGTTGCATGGCGTCAGAAGGAACAGTTCTCCGATGGTGTGGGTTATAATTGGATTGACACATTAAAAGCCGTCACCGCCGCTGCCGTCAGTGATGAACAGATGGCAGCGGCAGCAGAACGCTTCCCTATCAACACGCCCATGAACAAGGAAGAATATTACTATCGTAGCATCTTTGAGGAGCACTTCCCCAGCAAGAGTGCCGCCCGCAGCGTGCCCAGCGTGCCGAGTATAGCCTGTTCCACCGCCGAAGCATTGGCATGGGATGCCTCGTTTCAAGGGAAGAACGACCCCAGCGGACGCGCCGTTGCCGGTGTGCACGAGGAGGCATATCAGTAACCGCTCATTTTCAGGCACGGAGAGGAGAAAGAAAAATCTGCATCATCCGATATCATCGTGCCTGAAATAATCATATCTTTGTCCGCTGAAACATCTTAAAGCCCGCAAATCATGGAACAAAAAGAACGGGAACTAACCCCCGCGGAACAAAAACGGAGAGAGAACTTTGAAGCAGTATGTATCGAAATGGAACAGAAAGGATACGAAAGGCATAATCTGACAGTCGGTCTGTTGGCTGCCAACATATGGGGCGTGGTAGTTACACTGCCCTTTGTGGCTTTCTTTACGATGCTCTTCATCCAACATGGCGGATTGATTAACTTTGAGAATACGGCAGAACAACGGCTTTCGGTGTTTCTATTTTGCCCCGCGATGCTCTTTCTTATCGTGGTTCATGAGCTTATCCACGGATTGTTCTTCGGGCTTGCCGCCAAAGAGCATTTCCGTGCCATCAGCTTCGGCGTGGTGTGGAAAGCATTAACTCCCTATTGTTCATGCTCCTCGGTGATGAGCAAATGGGGGTACATCATCGGAGCGGCCATGCCCACCGTTATCTTGGGCTTCCTTTTGGCATTCGCCGCAATAGAGGCGGACAGCTTATTGTTGAAGTATCTCTCCCTGACAATGATTATTGCGGGCGGCGGCGATGTCCTCCTCATCTTGAAAATTCTTCTCCATTCCACCCGTGGAAAAGAGGCACTCTACATCGACCATCCTTATGAATGCGGGCTGGTGGTCTTTGAAAGATGACACAGAAACTTAACATTCTTTCCTACTTTATTTATAACACAGGCATTATCTTTGCGGGGTGATTAGGGACGTGTCCCCATCACCCCGAACAGTTTAAATCATATTCAAATGGAATTCAAAAACTTTATTCTTGCTTCCGCCTTGTTCCTTGCCGCTGTTGGCGGCATACAAGCGCAGTCCACCCAAGTCATTGCCCACCGTGGTTTCTGGAAGACCAACGGTTCGGCACAAAACTCCATCGCCGCCTTGGTGAAAGCCGATTCCATAGGTTGCTACGGTTCCGAGTTCGATGTATGGCTCACCGCCGACAACCAACTGGTGGTGAACCACGACAGCACTTTCAAGGGGGTGAATATGCAGAATTCCACCGCACAACAGTGCACCGCCGTCATACTGGACAACGGAGAGCAACTCCCCACCCTGCGGCAATACTTGGAGAAGGCCGGACAACTGAAAACGCGCCTTATTCTGGAACTGAAATCCCACAAGACACCCGAACAGGAAACACGTGCCGTAGAAAGTATCGTGAAGATGGTGAAAGACATGGGATTGGAGAACCGCATGGAATACATCGCTTTCTCGCGACACGCCACCAAAGAATTTATCCGTCTTACCCCCAAAGGAACTCCGGTATATTATCTGGAAGGCGACCTCTCTCCCAAAGAACTGAAAGAATGGGGATGCGCCGGACCCGACTATCACTTCAGCGTATTCAAGAAGCATCCCGAATGGATTAAAGAATCCCACGACTTGGGCATGAAAGTAAATGCTTGGACCGTAAACGAAGCCAAAGACATGAAGTGGCTGATTGGTCACGGTGTAGATTTCATCACCACCAACGAACCCGTAGAACTACAAGAAATATTACAGTAAAAGCATCAACTTACAATACATATAGAAAGCTATTACAGAAAAGCCGCTTCATTTTGAAAACAATGAAGCGGCTTTCATATTTCAAAAAGGTAGTAATACACGAATAAAACAATCATTTTTATTATTTCCCTGCAAGAATACGAGAGCGTTACATTACAATCTTTACGAATATAACATTATATACTTTTAAATTGGAAGTGAAATCGTGTATATTTGCACTGAATGAAAGTTAGAATAGAAATAAATAGAAAACAGATACCAATATAGATAAAGATTATCCAAAACGTCGTATATTTGCAGTGAAATAAGACAAAAGGATATAACTAACCAACATAGTAAGTACAAAATGACAAGAACCATAAAGTTTACCAAGATGCACGGCGCAGGAAACGACTACATATATGTAGACACTACCCGCTATCCTATCGAGAATCCGGAGAAGCTTTCGAAGAAATGGAGCGCACCGCATACGGGAATCGGCAGCGACGGTCTGGTACTTATAGGGCGTTCCGACAAAGCCGATTTCAGCATGCGCATTTTCAATGCGGACGGTTCTGAAGCCAAGATGTGCGGAAATGCCAGCCGGTGCATCGGCAAATACCTTTATGACTACAAGCTGACTTCCAAAACGGAAATCACACTCGACACCCTGTCCGGCATCAAGATTCTAAAACTGCACGTGACAGACGACAAGGTAGACACCGTAACCGTTGACATGGGTATTCCGTCTGAAGAACCCGTGAACTATGACGGCAAGGGGAGCAAGCCGATGAAAGAACATCCCATCGAAATAGACGGCATACGCTATACAGGTACTACCGTATCCATGGGAAACCCGCATCTGGTAATCTTCGTGAACGACATAACGGAGATAGACCTCTCCTCCATCGGTCCCAAACTGGAGAATCATCCCCTCTTCCCCGACCGCATCAATGTGGAGTTTGCCCAAGTACTGGGAGAGGGAAAGATAAGGATGCGCGTATGGGAACGGGGTTCGGGCATCACCCAAGCCTGCGGAACAGGAGCCTGTGCTACAGCCGTAGCCGCTTTCCTCACAGGACGCGCCGGAAGAAAATCAATCATCATCATGGATGGAGGAGCACTCACCATTGAATGGGATGTAGCCACCAAGCACATCTTTATGACGGGAGGGGCAAGTAAGGTCTTCGAGGGAGAAATGGAGAGGAATGAAGAATTATGAATGAAGAATGAGTATACGCTTTTATGCCGCATGGCAATTCTTCATTATTCATTCTTCATTATTAAATAATTAAACCAACAGAGATATGGCATTAGTTAATGAACATTTTTTGAAATTACCCGGAAGCTACTTATTTTCGGATATAGCTAAGAAGATTAATACTTTCAGGATAACGCACCCTAAGAAAGAAGTCATCCGTCTGGGTATCGGAGACGTTACCCGTCCGCTGCCGCAAGTCTGCATCGAAGCGATGCACAAGGCAGTGGATGAGATGGCTGATGCCAGGACATTCCGCGGATATGGTCCCGAACAGGGCTATGACTTTCTGATTGATGCCGTCATCAAGCACGATTATGCGACACGCGGCATTCATTTCAGTCCACAGGAAATCTTCATCAACGACGGAGCCAAGAGCGATACGGGAAACATAGGCGACATACTCCGCCATGACAACAGTGTGGGAGTAACCGACCCTATCTACCCTGTCTACATTGACAGCAACGTAATGTGCGGACGCGCCGGCATACTGGAAGAAGACGGCAAATGGAGCAATGTAACCTATATGCCCTGCACAGCCGAAAACAACTTCATCCCCGAAATACCGGACAAGCGCATCGACATCGTCTACCTCTGCTACCCCAACAATCCCACGGGTACTACCCTTAGCAAACCTGAACTGAAGAAATGGGTGGACTATGCTCTCGACAACGACACGCTCATCTTGTTTGATGCCGCCTACGAGGCTTTCATCCAAGAAGACGATGTGCCCCACTCCATATACGAAATAAAAGGAGCGAAGAAATGCGCCATCGAGTTCCGCAGTTTCTCCAAGACCGCCGGATTTACAGGCGTGCGTTGCGGCTACACCGTAGTGCCGAAAGAACTGACCGCCGCCACGCTGGAAGGCGAGCGTATCTCCCTCAACAAACTGTGGAACCGCCGCCAATGCACCAAGTTCAACGGCACAAGCTACATCACCCAGCGTGCCGCCGAAGCCATCTACACCGCGGAAGGCAAACGGCAGATAAAAGAAACGATTGACTACTATATGAACAACGCCCGCACTATGAAAAAGGGATTGGAAACAGCCGGACTGAAAGTGTACGGCGGTGTGAATGCCCCATACATCTGGCTGAAAACCCCGAACGACATAGGCTCTTGGCGATTCTTCGAACAGATGTTGTACGAAGCCAATGTAGTGGGAACCCCGGGCGTAGGCTTCGGCCCGAGTGGTGAGGGATACATCCGCCTGACCGCTTTCGGCAAACACGAAGACTGTGTGGAAGCCATGAAACGCATCCGCAACTGGCTGAAATAAAATAAGCAAACTACTATTTAATATAGTTCAAGCGCAGTACTATACAAACAGAGCCGGACTGATCATCCGCAATTTTTCTAATTAAAAAGGTAAGAAGGTATGAAGACAAGAAACGTAAAATTAGGAGTAATAGCAATAGCGTTACTATCAGCTGCAATGCCTTTCACAACAAAGGCACAGGACAAAGTGGAAGCATCCATAGGCGCAGACATCGTAAGCGGCTACATCTGGCGCGGACAAGACTTGGGAGGTGTAAGCCTTCAGCCCAGCGCATCCATCGCCTATAAAGGTTTCTCGCTTGGAGCGTGGGGCTCAGTAGGCATTGAGAGCACAGATGCCAAAGAGTTCGACCTCACACTGGGCTACTCTACAGGTGGTTTCAGCGTATCGGTTACAGACTACTGGTTCAACACCGGCGCAGGCTATTTTCATTACGATGCTCACAACACAGCCCACGTATACGAGGCACAGCTGGGTTACGACTTCGGTCCGGTGGCAGTAAACTGGTACACCAACTTTGCCGGAGACGACGGTGTCAAGGGGAATGGCGACAGAGCCTATTCATCCTATATTTCCGTAGCTGCCCCCTTCAAGTTGGGCGGACTTGACTGGACAGCAGAAGTAGGTGCCACCCCATGGGAAACGAGTTTCTACGGAGCAAGCGGATTTGCCGTATGCGACGTCAGTCTGGGAGTTGCAAAGGACATCAGAATAACCGATTCATTCTCCCTGCCGCTCTTTGCCAAAGCTACTTGGAACCCACGTTCGGAAGGAGCATACTTCGTAGTAGGATTAAGTTTTTAAGAACAGTAAACAGTTTTAGGTATGAAAAAGATTGAAGCTATCATCCGCAAAACCAAATTCGAGGAAGTGAAGGACGCACTCCTCGAAGCGGATATCGAATGGTTCTCTTACTACGATGTAAGAGGCATCGGAAAGTCCAGACAAGCCCGCATTTATCGTGGTGTACTGTACGACACCAGTTCCATCGAGCGAATCCTCATCTCTATCGTAGTACGCGACAAAAACGCAGAAAAGACAGTACAAGCTATCATCAAAGCCGCACAAACCGGAGAAATCGGCGACGGCCGTATCTTCGTCATCCCCATTGAAGACGCTATCCGCATCCGCACCGGAGAACGGGGTGACATCGCCCTCTATAATGCCGAACAGGAAAGATAACCGGCAGCACTCAAACCACAAGACTTTCATTGAGCGGCGTGCTCGATGACAAGCAAAATACAAGTACAACTAAAAATCAAAGAGATTATGGACAAATATATGAAACGCAGTTTCACAAAACTGTGTACGGCCCTTGCTATACTCATAGCTTGCTGCCTCACAACAGATATATATGCGCAAACCGCCGTAGTTGCGGACAGTGCGGCAGCCGTCACTACCGAGGTGATAGCTGCCACGGAAATACCTGCCGAAGAAGCATCGGCAACCGATACCGTCGCCCAATTAGTTTCCGGTGTCAATACCGTCTGGATGTTACTGGCAGCCATGCTGGTATTCTTTATGCAACCGGGCTTTGCATTGGTGGAAGCCGGTTTCACCCGCACCAAGAACACCGCCAACATACTTATGAAGAACTTCGTAGACTTCATGTTCGGTTCACTCCTTTACTGGCTGGTAGGTTTCGGCATCATGTTCGGTTTGGGCGACTTCTTCGGAACTCCCCACTTCATGAGCCTGTTGTTCGACAGTAACGGCCTGCCCGACCCCGCTTCACTGCCCACCGAGGGTTTCCTCGTATTCCAGACTGTATTCTGCGCCACTTCCGCCACAATCGTATCGGGAGCCATGGCAGAGCGTACGAAGTTCTCCATGTATCTGGTTTACACAATCTTCATCAGTGTACTGATTTATCCCGTTTCCGGTCACTGGACTTGGGGCGGAGGATGGCTGATGAACGGTGAAGCCGGTTCCTTCATGACGGAAACATTCGGAACTACCTTCCACGACTTTGCCGGTTCCACCATTGTACACTCCGTAGGCGGTTGGATTGCACTGGTAGGTGCAGCTATCCTCGGTCCGCGCATCGGCAAGTACAGCAAAGACGGTCGGTCAAAAGCCATCCCCGGGCACAACCTCACCATTGCGGCACTGGGTGTCTTCATCCTTTGGTTCGGGTGGTTCGGTTTCAACCCCGGCTCTCAGTTGGCGGCAGCCACTACCGAAGACCAGGTAGCTATCTCGCTCGTATTCCTCAACACCAACCTGGCAGCTTGTGCAGGCGGTTTCTTTGCTCTGGCTGTCAGCTGGCTGAAGTACGGCAAACCATCCCTGTCACTCACACTGAACGGCATTTTGGCAGGATTGGTAGGCATCACGGCAGGATGCGATGCCGTTTCTCCGCTGGGTGCGGTCATCATCGGCACCATCTGCGGCGTACTGATGATATACTCCGTAGAATTCATTGACAAAGTGCTGAAGATTGACGACCCTGTAGGCGCATCTTCCGTACACGGCGTATGTGGTTTCACAGGAACAGTACTCACCGGACTGTTCTCTACCAGTGAAGGTCTGTTCTACGGTGCAGGTGCGGGTTTCCTCGGAGCACAGATATTCGGTGCGGTGATTGTCGGACTTTGGGCGGCAGGTATGGGCTTCATCATCTTCAAGGTACTCGACAAGATACACGGTTTGCGTGTTCCGGCTCGCGTAGAGGAAGAAGGGCTTGACATCTACGAGCACGGAGAGTCCGCGTACAACTAAAATAAGAGTTTTTTTACTCTAACATATATTTATAAACCAACAATTACAACTCTAAGGTATTATGTCAAAATTGAGATTCAGAGTAGTAGAGACGGCGTTCAAGAAAAAACCCGTTGCAGTGGCAGTCCCGGCGGAACGCCCGTCGGAATACTTCGCCAAGTATGTATTCAACAAGGAAAAGATGTTTAGGTATCTGCCCAGCAAGGTATATGCCAAACTGATTGATGTAATTGACAACGGTGCACCGCTGGACCGCAGCATTGCCGATGAAGTGGCTGCGGGAATGAAGAAGTGGGCGCTTGAAATGGGAGCTACTCACTACACGCACTGGTTTCATCCGCTCACCGAAGGTACTGCCGAAAAGCACGACGCTTTCGTGGAGCATGACGGCAAGGGCGGCATGATGGAAGAATTCACAGGCAAATTGCTTGTGCAGCAGGAACCCGACGCATCCAGCTTCCCCAACGGCGGCATCCGCAACACGTTCGAGGCACGCGGCTATTCCGCATGGGACCCCTCTTCTCCCGCGTTCATAGTAGATGATACGCTCTGCATCCCGACCATTTTCATCGCCTACACGGGTGAATCCCTGGACTACAAAGCACCGTTGCTCAAAGCGCTGCGTGCGGTGGACAAGGCAGCGGTAGACGTATGCCACTATTTCAACCCGGACGTAAAGAAAGTAGTGGCGTACTTGGGCTGGGAGCAGGAATACTTCCTGATTGACGAAGGCCTTTACGCTGCCCGTCCCGACCTGTTGATGACCGGACGCACACTGACCGGACACGACAGCGCCAAGAACCAACAACTCGAAGACCACTACTTCGGCGCCATCCCTCCGCGTGTGGCAGCCTTTATGAAGGAGTTGGAAATCGAAGCGCTGAAACTCGGAATCCCCGTCAAGACCCGCCACAACGAGGTAGCTCCCAACCAGTTCGAGTTGGCTCCTATCTTCGAGGAATGCAACCTTGCAGTGGACCACAATATGCTCATCATGGCTTTGATGCGCAAGGTGGCACGCAACCACGGCTTCCGCGTACTGTTACACGAAAAGCCGTTCAAGGGTGTCAACGGCAGCGGCAAGCACAACAACTGGTCGCTGGGTACGGACACGGGCATCTTGCTCCATGCCCCCGGCAAACTACCCGAAGACAACCTGCGTTTCATCACCTTCGTAGTAAATACCTTAATGGCAGTTTACAAGCATAACGGATTGCTGAAGGCCAGCATCTCCAGCGCCACAAATGCCCACCGGCTGGGAGCGAACGAAGCGCCTCCCGCAATCATATCCAGCTTCCTCGGCAAGCAGCTGAGCCAAGTACTGGAACATATTGAGGAAAGCACTAAGGACGACCTCATCAGCCTCAGCGGCAAACAGGGCATGAAGCTGGACATTCCGCAGATACCCGAACTGATGATAGACAACACCGACCGAAACCGTACCAGTCCGTTTGCCTTTACGGGCAACCGCTTCGAATTCCGCGCCGTAGGTTCGGAAGCCAACTGTGCCAGCGCCATGATTGCCCTGAACTCCGCCCTTGCCGAGCAATTGGTGGAATTCAAGAAAGATGTAGACGAGCTTATCGAGAAGGGGGAACCGAAGATTTCGGCTATCCTCGATGTTATTCGCAAATACATCAAGATATGCAAACCTATCCACTTCGACGGCAACGGCTACAGTGACGAATGGAAAGCCGAGGCCAAGAAACGCGGATTGGACTGTGAAACCAGTGTACCCCTCATCTTCGACAACTATCTGAAGCCCGAAAGCATCCGTATGTTCGAGTCAGTAGGTGTGATGACGCAAAAGGAACTGGAAGCCCGCAACGAAGTGAAGTGGGAAACCTATACCAAGAAAATTCAGATTGAAGCCCGCGTACTCGGTGACTTGGCGATGAATCACATCATCCCCGTAGCCACGCAGTATCAGACGGAGTTAATAGACAATGTCTACAAGATGAAAGACCTCTTCCCGGCAGAGAAAGCTGCAAAACTGTCTGCCAAGAATCTGGAACTCATCGAAGAGATTGCCGACCGCACCACCTTCATCAAGGAGCACGTGGATGCCATGATAGAAGCCCGAAAGGTTGCCAACAAGATTGAGTGTGAACGTGACAAAGCCATCGCTTACCACGATAACATCGTACCGATGATGGAAGAAATTCGTTATCACATCGACAAGCTGGAACTCATCGTCGACAACCAGATGTGGACATTGCCGAAGTACAGGGAACTGTTATTTATAAGATAAGGGAAGAAAGGAGTGAAATCCTGACTCTGAAATTATCTATTTCTTTTGTTGGTTGTTTTAAGTTTGCAGAGAGAGAGGTGCCGTGACGGTAGTTCTCTCTCTTTTTATCATGCGATGCAAAACCATTTACCTTCACCATTCAAGGAACTTTCCCCTCTCCCTGCGCTTCTGCAACTCCTCCTTCAGAAAACGCTGACGGTCTTTGGCGATATAGCGGCGGGCAAAGATATTGGGAACGGCTACTCCCAACGCAATACAAAGAATTATCAGTGAAGCATTGATGCCGTTGGATACAGCCACCGTCACCTCACCTACCACTCCGTGCATATTGATAAGGGCAACCAGTGCACGATACATCAGTACTCCCGGAATCATCGGAATGACGGAAGGAATAGTGAGCACGTGATTGGGCACATGAAACCAGTGGACAGCCTTTACCGCCACCAGACTCACCACCATAGCCCCCGTAAAGGAACCGATGACAGGACCGAGTCCCAGCTCGAAGTTGACAAAGTTACGCGTACACACCGCAAGCATTCCTCCTATCGCAACCACCCACAACAGACGGCGCTGGATATTGAATATCATGGAAAAGCCCATAGCAGATATGGCCGCTGCAATGGCGTATATATAGTAAGGATCGTGCGGAACCATGCTCAATTCGCTGAATTTCTTGTCAATCACCACATCTTCCATAGCCAGCAGACGCATGGCTATCACAATGCCGAAAGCCATAGCACACACCATCAGCACCGTATTGACGGCACGCACAATACCCACCTGTATGTAGTTGTCAATCATATCATCCACAAAATTAATGATGGGAACTCCCGGCACAATGAACAGCGCACAGGCCAGCAGCGGATGATATGGAGTGCCCGAAAGCCCTGTAAAGGTAGTGACATAAGCAAGACAGGTTGCCACCAATGCCGCAATGGCGATACTCATATAAAGATTGATGCCGAACTCCACGCAACGCGCACGAACACGGAATCCGGCAAAAGCCGCAATGGAGGCAAATAAAAAAGCAATCCAGTCACCGCCGAACAGCTTGCAGAAACCGCCGCAGGCAAATCCCGCTCCGATAGCCACAAGATAGGGGGTATAGTTGCGCTTCTTGTTTTTTATCTTTTCCAACTCTTCTTCGTAACGGTCCAGTGAGTAATCCTCTTCTATGGCACGCCAAGAGAGTTTGCTGATTTCGGAGATGGCGGTCATATTGATACCATGTTTCTCGCACTTTTGGAATTTGGAATAAGAGTGCGATTCATCACTCAAATTCACCACCAGCATTGTATAAGTCACGTCTATGTGAAGGTTCTCCTCGGGTAGCCCCAGGTAGGCGGCAACACGATTCATATTACGTACTATGCGATTGGTATCGGCTGCACTCTCCACTAATATTTTCCCTGTACGAAGCAATAAATCAAGCTTCCTGCGCAAGATAATCTCTTGTTCAACCATTGTTGTATCCATCAAACTTTCTACTAACTAATATCCTATTTTTACCTACCCCTAAAGAGGAGTGCAAAGATAGGCAAAATATAGAAAAGAATTTCATATCTCGCCGGAAACCCATACCTTTGCACGCATTTTTAGAAAAAGGGAAACGGACAGACCGTACTTTTGTCAATTCCCTAAAAACAAAGGCTGATTCATATGGAAATATTTTGGAACACGATTGCGCTATATAATGAAAATACTTGGTGGGCGCAAATTATCATTACCGTAACAGGCATTGTACTGACCGCACTGTTATACCGCAAACCTACCGCCGGAGTAAAACGCTCCATGAAGATATATATGGTATTCCTCAACAGCTGGATAGCTTTGGTATACTATATGATGTATTGTGACACACGCAGTTACCACCATATCCTTGCCTGTTTTTGGGGTGTAATCGCCATAATCTGGCTGTGGGACTTGTTTACCGATTATACTCCGTTTGAACGCAATCCCAAATACCAAGCACTGGTAGGCGTGCTGTATGCAATGCCTTTCCTCTATCCACTCCTGTCGTGGGCACGCGGCATGGAGTTTCCGATGATGACGACAACGGTAATGCCCTGTTCGGTAGCTGTGTTCACCATTGGTCTGTTACTGGCATTCTCACGCAAGGTCAATTTGCTCGTTATCCTTTTCCTCTGTCACTGGGCACTCATCGCTTTCTCCAAAGTGTATGTGTATAAAATACCCGAAGACCTGCTGCTGGCAAGCGCCACCGTACCTGCCATTTATCTGTTCTTCAAGAACTACGTAGCCCAGAACCTGCATAAAGAAACAAAACTGAGCGCACGGCTCATGAACTGGTTTCTTATTGTGATATGCATCATTATCGGGGTGCTCTTAAGTATGCCCCTCTTTCATGGATTGAGAGAATAGCACATCACTTCTTTTTGCTTGAAAGAGCAAGTATATATCAACGCTTGTTTACCCAACAAAAAACAGACCATCCGTTTCGAGTAAACGGATGGTCTGTTTGTATCAAATGGATAATGCGTTTAGTGCTGACAGACGATGCGTTTACATAAAACGCACCATCTGTATTGTTATCTCATCTTAGATGAACCAGCGAACATAACAGAAATCCTGGCGGTGAGGCAGATCTGCATGCTTCGGGAACATACGGTAAGCTACTTTGAAGCTACCGGCATTCTCCAGCTTATGCTTCACTTGGAAAGTATAGAGATTACCCTCTTTCTTCACTACATTGAACGGCTCTACAGAGTAAATATGTTGCTTGCCATCCTGTGCAGTATAGGTAGTTACCAATTCCAGACCGATAGCATCATTCAAGCCCTTTTCGTCGATAACGTAAGTAATGGTGTATTCCTTGCCGCTTTCGATAGAGCCTTTAACCAGTTCTTCCGTCTTTTCAGAAGATACTACCTCGATACTGTCCCACTTGGCAACAACTTCCTCTTTCCATGCTGCGAGTTCCTTAGCCTTGGCATAGTTATTGGCAGCTAACACTTTAAAGCGTTTCGCTTCCTTAGTGTAGAACTTGCTATAGTAATCGTCCAGCTGACGCTTCATTGTGTAATGAGGTGCAATCTGTGCGATAGAGTTCTTGATAGTCCTAATCCAGCCTTCAGAATATCCCTTCTTGTTGCGTGCATAGTACAACGGCAGGATTTCCTGTTCGAGGATGCTGTAAATGGTAGCGGCATCCAACTGGTCTTGGTATTCCTGATTCTGGTAAGTACGTTTTTCGGTCAACGCCCAGCCTGCACCTTCACGATAGCCTTCCAGCCACCATCCGTCGAGTACGGAGAAGTTTACCACACCGTTCATCAACGCTTTCTCACCGGAAGTACCGGATGCTTCGAGCGGACGTGTCGGAGTGTTCAACCAGATATCAACGCCTGATACAAGGCGGCGAGCCAACTGCATATCGTAGTTTTCGAGGAAGATAATCTTACCCAAGAACTCAGGACGGCGGGAGATTTCGATAATTCTCTTAATCAATCCCTGACCTGCACCATCATGCGGGTGAGCCTTACCGGTGAACAGGAACTGTACCGGATAATCGGGGTTGTTCACAATCTTAGACAGACGCTCCAAGTCGGTGAACAACAGGTGTGCACGCTTGTAAGTAGCGAAACGACGTCCGAAACCAATCAAGAGCGCATTCGGGTTAATCTTGTCCAACAAAGATACAACGCGTGAAGGGTCTCCCTGATTGTTCAACCATGTCTTGCGGTATTCCTTGCGAACATAGTCAATCAGTTTGTTCTTCATAGCCATACGTGTCTTCCAAATCTCTTCGTCTGCTACATTATAGATAGCTTCCCAAATCTTAGGATTAGACTGGTCGTACCAGAAGTTTTCATCGAAGTGTGCAGCATAGAGCTGTTTCCATTCCGTAGCACTCCATGTGGGGAAGTGGACACCGTTCGTAACATAACCAACGTGCATCTCTTCCGGGAAGTAACCTTTCCAGATAGGAGCAAACATTTCCTGAGAAACTTTTCCGTGCAACCAGCTCACACCGTTCACTTCCTGAGAAGTGTTGCAAGCGAATACGGACATACAGAAACGTTCGCCCTTATCGCCCGGATTGTTGCGGCCGAGGTCCATAAGGTCGTCCCAAGTGATACCCATCTTAGAAGGATAGCCACCCATGTACTTACCGAAGAGACCTTCGTCAAAGTAGTCGTGACCGGCAGGAACCGGGGTATGTACGGTGTACAAAGAAGAAGCGCGCACCAACTCGATAGCCTGGTCATAAGTCAGACCTTCGGCCACGTAGTCGCAGATACGCTGTACGTTAATCAACGCTGCGTGTCCTTCGTTACAATGATATACATCTTTCTTGATACCCAGTTTCTTCAAAGTAAGAATACCACCGATACCCAACAGTATTTCTTGTTTCAGACGGTTTTCCCAGTCACCGCCATACAGCTGGTGAGTAATGGAACGGTCGAACTCGCTGTTCATCTCGTTATCCGTATCAAGCAGATAGAGGGAGATACGGCCAATATTTACTCTCCAAAGGAAAGCGTGTACGTAGTAATCCAAATAGGGAACGTCCACAACAACTTGGTTGCCGTTTTCATCCAATACACGGTCAATAGGCAACTGGCCGAAGTTCTGGGCTTCGTAGTTGGCAATCTGTTGGCCGTCCATAGCCAATGTTTGAGTAAAATAACCGTAACGATACAGGAAACCGACAGCGCACAAGTCTACATTACTGTCAGAAGCCTCTTTCAAATAGTCGCCGGCAAGTACACCCAGACCACCGGAATATATCTTAAGTACATGATTCAAACCGTACTCCATGCTGAAATATGCAACAGAAGGACGATTGCTATCAGGTTTCACATCCATATAATTGCGGAACTTGGAATATACATCTTCCATTCTACGCAAAATCACTTTATCTTTAGCGAGTGCTTCGAGCTTAGCATAGCTCATACGTTCTAACAGCAGAACAGGATTCTGTCCAACTTCTTTCCAGAGAGCAGGGTCAAGGTCTTTAAACAATTCAGTAGCCTCATAATTCCATGACCACCAAATGTTACGTGCAAGTTCGGATAATTTCTCCAATTCAGCAGGGATGTGAGACTTAACGTTCACATCTTTCCAGTTCGGAGTGTTTACATTACTAACTTTAATCTTCATTGTATGATTACTTGATTGATAAATATAATTCTTTTTATCAGCCCAACTGACGCTTCATCGCATTGCGCAACGCAAGGTCGTAGGCTTCATAATAATATTGTATAAAATGCTTCCATAAAGCCTGCTCCGCCACTTGTGCCGCACGCTTACGGATTTCTTTAATTTCCGTATCTGTTTTCGTAGAGAACAAGGCTATCGTATCCCTAATACCATCCGCCACTTCGGAGTAGTTATAATCCGAGCGATGCAATACCTCTACCCCATCGTTAATGCCATGCTGGTTCTTGAGGCTGTTCACCCAAAGTCCAAAGCCGGCAAGGTCGGTTGTAATGGTCGGCACATGGAAAGCCACGCTTTCCAACGGGGTATATCCCCAAGGTTCATAATAGGAAGGATAAACGCTGAGGTCCTCTCCCAATATCAAGTCGTAATAATGCTTGTTGAGAATGCCGTCTTTGCCATCCTGATAGCAGGGAACAAAAATTACCTTCACTTTATCTTCGGGACGGTTGCCCATACCAAGGTATTTTAGCATATCCAGTACTTGGTCGTGCGTCATGTTATGCAGCCAGTGCGTAATGAAAGGCACTTCCAAAGGGGTTGTATAATGTTCGTCTTTCTTCTTCAGACGTTGCTGCAAGTCTTCACGGGGATCGCCCACCCAACTGGGAACGTTGACGAAAGCCAGTACATTCTTCTTCAAGTTCTTATCGCGGTTCAGGCGGTTCAATGATTCCAAGAACACATCGATTCCCTTGTTCTTGAACTCGTAGCGGCCGCTGGTTCCGATAATGAGCGTGTCGTCATCAAAAGCCTGTCCCAAAAGACATTGGGCCACACGTAACATAGTGGAACGTGCACGTTTGCGCTTGCCCGTAAATGTAGAACCTTTCGGAACGAAATCATCTTCGAAACCGTTCATCAGGATTACATCTGCAGGCTTGTCAAGCAGTTCTTTACACTCGTTATTGGTGATTTCGCTTACAGTAGTAAAACAGTCTACGTAATGGGCGGTCTGTTTCTCTATGGAATGCTTGGACTCCATATTCAGTTCCTGCGCCATTTGGTCGCCGTTGTAAGCGAAAAGATAATCGTATAGCGGTTTGTTATTACCTGCGATAGAACGACCTATCGAGGTGGCGTGTGTAGTGAATATCGTAGCTATTTCGGGAACGGCGGTCTGCAAATAAAGCGCAGCCATACCCGTCATCCACTCATGTGCTTGGAATACAACCTTGTCCTGTTCTGTCAAATTATACCGATAGAAACTTTCTACGACCTTTCCGGTGGCATATGCAAACATGGAGGCTTCATCGTAGTCACCGTATGCGTGCAGTGAGTCCACTTGATAGTGTTCCCACATTTCCGTATAAATTTCGTTCTTTTGCGTAAAGAAAGGTTGGAAATCAACCAATATAACGATAGGCTCACCCGGAATGTTCCAACGACCTACACGAACAGAAAGGTTATCTTTTTCAATAGCATATTTTTTCCATGCGGCACAAAGGTTATCAGACTCAATAAATAAGGGATTTTCTTTTCCTTGCCAAAAGTCCGGACCCACAAAAAACACTCTATCACGAAATTTTGTCTGCAGTGTATTTGCTCTGGTAGACAAAACTGTATAGATACCGCCTACTTTATTACATACTTCCCAGCTCGCTTCGAAGATGTAATCGGGGGTAAGTAGTTCTTTAACCATATATGTTATAATCTCTTTATCGTAATTGTGGCTGCAAAAGTACGCATTATTCTTTGAAAAATAGCCTTTTAATCGAAAAAACTGATTAAATGTACATAAACAATCGTTTGCATAAATGTTATAGTTAACGACAAAAGCCCGCCAATACTGGGAAAAGCGAGGATTACCTTCACAAAGAAAAAAAACACAAGTTCGGAACAATATCCGGAAAAAACGGAAGAAAATACAAAAAGCCCCGGAACTTCTTTGCGAAGTTCCGGGGCTTCCGTCAATATCAACGTATTATTTATGCTGTCAGCGCACTACCAATCAAGAAAGTAGCGGCCAAAGCCACGATAGCGTAAAGTTCGGGGAATACGGCAAGAATCAGCGTATTGCTGAACACGTCGTGTCCCTGACCGATAGCTGCGATACCATTGGCGCAAACCTGTCCCTGACGGATAGCCGAGAACAAGGCTACCAATCCCAAAGCAATACCGGCACCCAAGATAGCCGCAGCCTGAATAGCTGTCATATCCGGAGTAAGAAGACCGAAAATAGTCTGAAACATAAAGTAACCGGCAAAGCCATACAAACCCTGAGTACCGGGAAGCGCCGTCAATACCAAGAAGTTACCGAACGCACCGTCATTCTTCTTCAATGCGCCGATAGCTGCATTACCGGCAATTGTCACACCATAGGCACTACCGATACCTGACAAACCAACCATCACTGCAATGCCAATATAGGCAATCAATAAATTCATTTCCATAATCTTATTCGTTTTTTTATTGTTTATATTTTTATTTGTTACTCTTTATGAAGACTGCCCCATTTCCGTGCAGCCTTTCTTTCATGTTTTTAATTCTTAATTTTTAAACGGCTTATATTCTTTACCTCCTCCTTCGTAACCGGAATTCTTGAAAAACTCTACGAAGGTCAGACGCATGGGGTGAACCATCGCACCAAGCACGTTCATAAAGATATTGATGGCATGGCCGATGACGAATATCAGTACCATTACAATCGGTCCTGCAATGACATTATCGGGGCTCATACCCACTGCCAGACTGTTGAACACACCGGCAAGGATACCGCCTGAGAGTCCGAGTGCAAACAGACGTACATATGACAGCACATCACCGAGTAATCCCGTCGCCATATTATAGGAATCCCAGAATCCGAGACCGATATTGAGGAATATATTCTTTCCCGGACTATTGTAGAGGAATATCATAGCTGCCGCCACACCGAGGATGCACAAGTGGACTGTACCGCCCAACGGCATAACTTCCGGCAACAATGCCCCCGCTCCGCAGGAAACCAATAATATAATCCAACCAATCGTAGCTACGGCATACTTGAACCCGAACTGAATGGCTTGATTCACCGCCTTCAGCACCATACCGAACAGAATCTGTATCGCACCGAGTATCAATGACAGCTGGAACATATCGTTATTGTCCATGAACAAATGTTCTTTCATCTTTTGGAAGAAAGGCAGGTTGATATCGTAGATATTTGCTCCGAAGAACGTTCCTGTCAACAATCCGCAGAAGAAGGTGGATGCCGCCAATACTTGTATCAATGAGAGGATAGGCTTCATCGTCGCACTGATATTCTTGGCGAACAGACGATACAGGGTTGCTCCGAGAAACAGGAATAATCCGTAACCGGAGTCTCCCAGACATAAGCCGAAGAACACCATAAAGAAAGGTGCAAAGAACGGCGTCAGGTCCAGTTCGTTATACTTGGGCAGCATATAGAGCTTGCATATCGGCTCGAACCATGCAAAGAAACCTTTGTTGTTCAACCGGATAGGTACATTGTCGCCCGGCACGGGAGAGGTAACCTCGTAATACACATGCTGCGCATCCAGCCATGCCGAAATCTCTTCTATATTGGAAGCCGGCGCCCAACCTTGCAGCAGCATCAGCTTCTCTCCTGCCGTAGATTCCGTGTTCAGCATTACTTTGGAGAATTCCATATCGGTGTTCACCTCTTTCAAGGCTGCACGCAACGAAGGAATTTCTTTTTCGGCAAGTACCTTCAGTTTCTCCTCGTTATCCGCCAAAGCCTGTTCCGTCTCGTCACAAAGAACTTGTACGCGTTCCAGTGAATAAGGCGGCAGCTTTGCCTGTTCTGCATCCAAATCTACTTCTTCCGCATTCTTGGTTACGGTAATGAAATAGACGCGTGAGGACAGACGACTGATAACCATTGCATTATAGGTAGCTTCCCATGCTTCGTCATAATTGCCTTCCGAACAACTGTAAAAACCCACCGTCAGCCCGGCATCGTGCAGACGCGACAGCTCGGCAGGTTCAAAGTTACCCCAAGGTTCCAAAGCGGCTTTCTCCTTCTGATAGGCCTGCAATTGCTGTTGCAACTTATTCTTTTCAGCTTGCAGTTCGTCCGCTTCGTTCAGCACTTCCAAGCCACGGATTGCCGAAGCGGGTGTCTCAGCAGCCACCGGTTTGGCGGGTTTGAACGCCTGCAACAGTTTCTCCGTTGCTTGCAGACGGGCGGACAGGCGAATACTATCCTGCAGCTCCGTGTTGTCGGCCACGCCTTGCTGTTTCTCGGCCACGTGTACTACACCGAGGTCGCGCACACCGTTTAGGAATGCTTCGTACTCCTTATGATATACAAGGAACGTGAGCTTCTTCATTTTTGTAATCATGCTTCTGTCTCCTTCCTTCTCTCTTGGTGGGACTTCATAATCTTCTGCGATGACTTGGAGAGGTTCTCCTCATCTTCCATAAATCGTTTGATTTTGCGCAGTGCATCCTGATAGCCCGGAATCTGTACTTTCTCAAAAAGATTCACCTTTTGGGTGGTCTTTTTACGCGCATGTTCCAGCAAGTTCAGCTTGGCCACGGTAAACTCCCGTTCAATGGCCGTGTGTGCCAGTTCCTTGAGCAAATGCAACCCGTCTGCATACCATTTGGGCGCATTGAACAAGCTGTAAGGGCGTATCTCGAAATCTACATTCTCGAGCAACGGCACTCTTACGCCGGCAATCTTCTTCACACCGAGATGAACATCGCTGACCTTTATCAATGAGGCGTCGAACTCATTCCAAAGGGCGAACATGGCTTCATAAGCTTGGATTTCCTTTTCCAACCTCGCATCCAGTGCGGCAGCATCGGCTTTGCAGCGCTTCACTTCCATACGCAGGGCGCTCTCCTTGTTCTTGATGATGGGGAGCGTACGCACGCGTACTTTCAGTTGCTTTTCCAGCTGTTGGAGCGACGTTTTATTATATTGAAACTTAATAGCCACTTCGTTAGTGATTAATTATTAATTATTAGTGATTAGTTTTCGGCTTTAGGCCAGAATTCGTCCACAAGTTCTTTCTTGATGTTCACTTCCTCCGGACGGAAATACTTACCGAACAAGCTCCAGGCTACATCGAGCATTTCTGTAGTATCGAGGTTTACATCAATAGCCAGCAACTGGTTGGAGTAGTCCTTGGCAAAGGCGAGGGTACGTTCGTCGTAGTTTGTCAGGTCGAAACCGTTCTCAAGTTTAGTCTTGGCGTTGGCGGCATCGGCATACAGACGTACGGCAGCATTCATCACCTGCGGATGGTCTTTACGCGTCTTCTTACCCGTAACAAGCTGTTTCAAACGTGACAATGAACGGAACGGGTCGACGATAACCTTGCCGATGTCACTGTCGCGGCGGAGGAACAACTGTCCCTCAGTGATATAACCCGTATTATCAGGCACAGCGTGCGTAATATCGCCACCTGACAAAGTAGTCACGGCGATAATCGTGATGGAACCGCCGCTGGGGAACTGTACTGCTTTCTCGTAAATCTTCGCCAAATCCGAATAGAGAGAACCCGGCATGGAATCTTTGGACGGAATCTGGTCCATACGGTTGGACACGATAGCCAATGCGTCGGCATAAGAGGTCATATCCGTAAGCAACACCAGTACCTTTTCATTATTGTTTACCGCAAAATATTCGGCGGCAGTCAGTGCCATGTCCGGAATCAGCAGACGTTCTACGGGCGGGTTTTCGGTTGTATTCATGAAGCTGACGATACGGTCGAGCGCACCAGCATTGGAGAATACGTTCTTGAAGTACAGGTAGTCGTCATTCGTCATACCCATACCGCCGAGGATAATCTTGTCGGTTTCCGCACGCAAGGCCACGTTGGCCATCACTTGGTTGAAAGGCTGGTCGGGGTCTGCAAAGAACGGGATTTTCTGTCCGGACACCAGTGTGTTGTTCAGGTCGATACCTGCAATACCGGTTGCAATCAGCTCGGAAGGTTGTTTACGGCGTACCGGATTTACGGACGGACCGCCGATTTCCACTTCCTGACCTTCGATGGACGGACCGCCGTCGATAGGATCGCCGAAAGCGTTGAAGAAACGTCCGGCAAGCTGGTCGCTCACTTTAATGGTAGGAGCCTTGCCCAGAAACACCACCTCTGCATTGGTGGGGATACCTTCAGTACCCTCGAAAACCTGCAAAGTCACATCGTCACCGGCAATCTTCACCACCTGGGCCAGCTTGCCGTTTACGGTTGCCAACTCATCATACCCTACCCCCGTAGCTTTCAGCGAGCACGTGGCTTTCGTAATCTGAGTAATCTTAGTATATATTTTTTGAAATGCTTTTGTTGCCATCTTATTATTTATGCTTTACGTTCTTCAATCAATTCCTGCAACTGTTTGTAGAAATTGTCATACTCTTCCGATTTGAATTTCGAGTAGTTCATCTGCTTGCAGATGTTAATCATTTTCTTGAAGTAATCCATTACCTCGTTGAAGTTGTCGAACTCAAATTCCGTATGGCAGATGTCAATTACCATGTTGAGAATATCCTCCTGACGCTCCATGGGAGTTACGGCATCAATCTCATCGAAAGCATCCTGTTGCAGGATAACGAAGTCAATCAGTTCCGACTTCCAGAAGATTACGTGATATTCTACAGGCACACCGTCATCACCCAAAATATTGATTTGTTCCGCAATTTCCTTACCGCGTTGCAGACGGGTCTTGACTTCATTCACCTTGCCAATCCATTCACCGTTGATACGTTTGGCTATATAATCCTCAAATTCGGGATATTCGATATATTTGGAATACGAGTCAATCGGGTTTACGGCAGGATAACGCTTCTTATCCGCACGGTCTTGTTCAAGAGCGTAGAAACAACGGGCCACCTTCTTGGTATTCTCGGTTACGGGCTCTTTCAGGTTACCGCCGGCAGGAGATACCGTACCGATGAACGTAATGGAACCGGTTTCGCCATTGTTCAGCTTCACGTATCCGGCACGGCCGTAGAAGTTGGAAATGATAGAAGACAAGTCCATAGGGAATGCGTCGGGACCGGGCAACTCTTCCATACGGTTGGACATCTCGCGCAATGCCTGAGCCCAACGGGAAGTGGAGTCTGCCATCAACAACACCTTCAATCCCATGCTGCGATAGTATTCCGCAATCGTCATGGCTGTGTACACAGACGCTTCACGGGCAGCTACCGGCATATTAGAGGTATTGGCAATGATAATGGTACGTTCCATCAGCTTACGTCCTGTATGCGGGTCTACCAATTCGGGGAACTCCGTAAAGATTTCCACAACCTCGTTGGCACGCTCACCACAGGCGGCAATGATTACAATGTCGGCTTCCGCTTGTTTGGAGATGGCATGCTGAAGCACCGTCTTGCCTGTACCGAACGGGCCGGGGATAAATCCCGTACCGCCTTCCACTATCGGATTGACAGTATCAATCACACGTACACCGGTTTCCAATAATTTGAAAGGACGCGGTTTTTCTTTGTAGTTCGTCATGGCACGCTTTACGGGCCACTTCTGAATCATATTTACTTTAACCTCATTGCCTTCCTCGTCAGTCAGGACAGCAATCGTATCCTCAATGCCGTAATCACCTTCCTCTACGATAGACTTCACGGTGCATACGCCTTTCTGTTCGAAAGGAACCATGATTTTCAGCGGCTGGAAGTTCTCGTCCACCTGTCCCAGCCATGCAGCGGCTTCCACTTGGTCGCCGGCTTTTGCCAGAGGTACGAAATGCCACTTACTTCCTTTATCCAACGGATACGTATATTGTCCGCGCTTCAGGAAAACGCCATCCATTTTGTCGAGGTCGTTTTGCAGACCGTCGTAGTTTTTAGAAAGCATACCGGGACCCAATGTCACTTCAAGCATATGTCCGGTAAACTCGGCTTCGGCTCCCACTTTCAGTCCACGGGTGCTTTCAAACACCTGTACGTAGACCTGGGTTCCTACCACCTTAATAACCTCCGCCATCAGCCTGTCTCCGCCGGTCGAGATATAACAAATCTCGTTCTGCGCCACAGGGCCGTCAACGACGAGGGTCACCATGTTGGCTATTACGCCACTAACAGTTCCTTTTGTTGCCATATAATTATGTAATTTATTTTATCTGAATTCTGCGGGTATCTGCACTTCATCCTTCAATGTAGCAATGATGCTACGGAACAGTTGGCTACCCTTTTCTTTATCCAATGAAATCCAACGCTCTATCATTTCAAGCTGTAACAAGAATACGAACAGACGCTCCACTGTGAAGTAGTCGAAGAAGGTTACCTCCTCCATCCAGTTCCACCGCAATTGGTCAATCTTTTTCTCCCGTTCCACCAGTTCTTCCGTTTCACTGATTTTCACCAGCAGATCCAACCATTCCACTTCACCGCTCAATCCGAAATCGCGTGCACCGGAGGTACGCAAAGCCTCGCAGACTTCCGTATCCCCTACTATCAGAGGAGACACATCCATCTTGAACTTTCGTGCCGTCAAGGCAACCAGTACATTATTTATCACAAGATTAAAACCAAACCATGCAGACACAAACTTATTCTTGCACTTCATGGCATAGGCATAGTAAAGTGCCGCCAAGCGATCTTCATGCAAGAAGTCATCTTCGGCGGTCAGATTGAAATATTCGGAAATAAAAGTAGAGAGGTAAGACGGGAACACACGTTCGGAGACTTCACCACCTTCTTTCAGCAATGAAATGTACTCAGCCAACTCTTCCGCCGAGTAGTTTCCCCGCGAATCTATAGCTGCGTCCTTGTCTTTCAATAATTTCAAGACATTCGCATTGTCGAACTGAAGATAAAACAAGTCTATCAACTTTCTATCCTCCTCAGACAAAGCCGGATACAGTTCCGTCTTGAAATCAGCTACCGTATAGCTCAATTTGCTATCCTCCAAAGTGAGTTCTGGCAAACCGGCTACCAAGTAATAATATTTACTCATAATCCTGTAGGGAATTAAAACAACATTTCCACTAATTGCGGACGCAGGAATTCCTTGAAGTAATTCATAAATTCTTCTTCACCGAAGTTCACTTTATAAGAGCCGTCGGCCGGTGAAACAGAGAAAAGCGTCTTGATTCCGTTCACTTGCTCAATCTTCACACCCTTGTCCAATAACCCTTTTGCTTGGGCAGCGAAGTACTTCTTCAAGCCTTCCGCGTCTGATGTAGAAATTACGATAGGCTCGTTTACGCTCCACTTAGACGCTAATGCCACGATAAAGGCGTTAAGGAAATCTTTGTCTGCGGCAAAGGCTTTCACGTCAGCGTTTACAATCTTATCCGTTACCAAAGTAGCGATTTCAGATTTCAAGGCATTCACGGCCTGGCCGGCAAACAGTTTTAACTCTGATTTGGTATTCTCCGCCAGTTCATCGGCAGATTTACGAGCGGTAGCCACAATAGAGTCAGCTTCTTTCTGTGCATTCTCTACAATTTTCCGGGCTTCTTCCTGAGCTTTTACGATAAGTTTTTGGGCTTCTTCATTACCTTTTTC